>ERZ1106954.904-NODE-904-length-23817-cov-10.090944_pt1 | contig 23817 bp, 19 predicted proteins | sample MGYA00403678_ERZ1106954 | MGnify/ENA primary metagenome ERZ1106954 (study PRJEB35170, sample SAMEA104062445) | human gut metagenome | biome: human gut; feature: human-associated habitat; material: faeces | place: Denmark | collected 2012-08-20 ... | reverse complement strand
CTATACCGGCATATAAGAACATCTAAAGAGATAATTAGAAATCTATTAAATGATTTAGATAAAGTTTCATACAAAAAATTTATTGTACCACTCCACGCTTTTTTATTATTAACCTCAAACTCTGAAATAAAACCAATCTTCATTTTAGAAGCATTCCTTTCTACCAGATAAAAAACATCCTCTATTTCTAATTTTTACTCTTTACTTTCTTCGGCTTTTTATAAGTTGAATTATATAATTTTCGCAATAAGAATACTTTGAAGCGAGTTTAAACATTTCACTCTTAATTAGTCCTATTCTATAATACTCTTTCAAAAAATAAAGCAATGATGCATCCATAATCTTTTTCATCTTTATATTATTACCTTTTGTTGAAATGTGATTATGAATATAAAAATGATTCGTAATTATTCCAACCGAATAATTTATTTTTCTTAGTCTATACGAAATACATTCTTCCTCATAATATAAGAATGTTCCCTCATCAAAGTACCCTGCCCTGCAGAGTGCTTCTGTGCGAAACATCATAAAGCTTCCTCGCACCATATCAACGATCTGAATTACCGTTTTATTGTTGTACTGATATCTATCATTTTTATATGTTTTATGCATGTAAAGCCAAAAGCATGACAAGAGGTATTCTTGAAATGATTTATATTTCCATGCTGCATTTTCTTCATTTCCATGAATATCTTTCATTCTCATTGAAACCAAGCCCAGTTTCTCATTCTCATCAAGAGCTTGTTGACATACTCGAACATCTTCATCGTAAAAAATCGTGTCGGTATTTGCAAACAGCAGACTTTTTGGCGCATATTTTTTTATTGCGTATTTTGCACCAATATTATTTCCTGCTGCAAATCCTTTATTCTCATTTGCTGTACACATGTCAATTTCACTCGACAAATTTTCAGTCAAATAATTTATAGAGTCATCGGTACTTTTATTGTCAACAATAACAACCTTGTCTATTGTTGAATAGCTTTTACACATTTCCGCTAGATGTAATGCTCGCCTACTATCATTATAATTTAATATTACCATTACACAATCCATATCAAATTCTCCATTTATAAATAATCATGCTATTAACCATGATGCCTTTTAAAAAAATGTCCAATCAATTTTCTTGTATATTCAGTAACAATTTCTTCTCTTCCAGCCAACAAAATCATATAATAGGAAATAAAATAACTTCCTCCCAAGATCACTAGTCTTATTAAAAGATATCCTTCAAAAAGAAATTTATCTACAAGTATATATACCAAAATTGATGCTCCAGCAGAGGCCACGATTTTCACGAATTCCAGTCCAAAATTTATGTTCTTCAATTCAGTTCTTAATGCAAAAAAATGCACGCACACAACACCCATTTCTGCAATCAATGTACCCACTGCGGCTCCAGAAGCACCAAATCTTGGAATCAAAAGGAAGTTTATTATTAAATCTATTATTGCACCAACTACCGCACCTATTACAGTAACCTTTTCCATACATAGCGGTATAAGCATCTGCCACGCCGTGATACTACCAATCCCAATAAAAATAATCGCGGGTGTAATAATCTGCATTGGAATAATCGAAGGCAAATAATCCTCACCCGCAAGAATCATAATTGTAGGCTTTGCTGCAAGATTAAAGAAAGCAACTAAAGGTATAGAAACGAGCAACACAAATTGAAATGTCTTTTTTATTATTCTTGAAAATTCTTCTCTATTATTGTTACTCAAATAATACGAGACTCTCGGTAACAATACCGCAGACATCGCCGTTACAACACTTGCTAGTATTCCTTTAATTTTAACTGCTGCATTATAATATCCAACTTGCTTGTCGATCGTCATCATGCCAAGCATAACTGTATCCAAATTAGTATATATCGTTGTCGCCGCATTATATAGAAATAGCGATATTATAGGTGCAATATGCCTTTTTATTGAATACTTTCTTGTTCTTTTTAATGAAACATATCGCGGTAATCTAAGCACATTTAACACGTTTGATCCATATGTTCCAACTACAGTAATGCCTGCATAAATAATATAATCCTTTGGTTTTTTTACAAAAGCAAACATCAATAGAATTGATGAAATTTTAAATGCGATATTTCTAAAGGTTATATAATCATACTGTTCTATTGCTTGATAAAACCATTCTACACCAATCGCACTTAAAAGAATACTTATAGAGTTAATCCACAATAATACTCGTTCATTTCGGAATTCTGGAACCATCAACATCATACCAATAAACACAATATATGACACAGCCATACAGCAGAAATTGATTATTAACAGTTCTTGTACAATTATGCTCAGTTTTTCTTTATTATCTCTAACCTGTGCACAAGCTTTTACACCATATGATGGAATTCCGAGTGATGCAAAAAGTGAAAAATAATTTACCACTGCAGCTGCAAATGCAATTTTTCCATTTCCAGATGCTCCTAATACTCTTGATACATATGGAAAAGATATCAATGGAAATACAAAAGCAGACATCTTCAATATAATATTCATTATAAAATTATACTGAATTGAATGTATCTTAAATTCTTGTTTTTTCATATATCACTTTATACCATATCCCTATCCTTTATGGGAATATTACAATTTTTCTCAGTAAGAGCCACTGTCAACCATATTACCCCTAAAATACTAGTACTAAACAGTGTGGGGGTTAATGATGCCCATGTTATAATATCTAAAACCAAATATTGTAAATATTGGGTTTTACCTTGCCTTCTATACATATAGGCAAATTCTATCAACATAAAAACCGTCAATCCTATTAACAACGAAACACCAAAAACTCCATACTCAAAGAAAATGCCAACGATTCCCACATCATTCAAATAGAATCGTGCATCCCCCATATCTTTCCATAATGGATTCGTAATTGCCATTGCTGTCTTACTATGAATATTAGGTACGCCATACCCCCAGAATAGTGTTCTACTAGAACTCATTGTTTTACCTATGTAATATGCTTTAGCTGCATCTCTTACGCTTAAGGTATCTGTCTTCGACGAAACACCGGTAATAGTATTTAAAATATCTTGCCCCATAGTAGTATATGTAAATATTACAACGCCGATGATTGCACAAATAATGACTAAAAACTTTTTGTCCAAACTAATATTTTTTCGAATACTAAAAAAAATCGCCATTGAAGCAACAAGCGCAATTGTTGCCATCCGGCCCTTCGTAACGAAAGCAACGACAAAAAAGTACGCAACAACTTCTATTAAATCTAATATCTTTTGCCTTCTCGTTATCTTCTTGTTAAACAGTTCATCAAGAATAATGCAAATCGCAATTGAAAAATATGCTGTGTTGAAATACAATCTTACACTACCATAACGACTGTTTGTCATTACATATGTAAATTTCACATAACGATATAAAAAATATTGCACTATACAAATCAAGACATAACAACGAGAAATATATCGAATGCACGTTTGTATTCCTTCTCTAGTTATTTTATTTTGTTTTACCAATCTATATATCGGAATCATTAATACAATCCATGATAGCCACTCACGTTGTGCCGCAATACCTGCCAAAAAAGATTGGTTATATGATAGTTGTGCCGACTTTGCTGAGAAACACGCAATCGTTAAAAAGAACAAAACAACAAATAACGACGCATCCATATTTATTCTCAAACCACAGCGAATCAACTCAGCAACAACAAAAAAAACACATACAATAAAAACAATATCCGAATAATATACCCCTAAAATATTAAATCTAGCTATATCAACAAGATTTAGAAATTCCAAATCTAATATCATCAGGAAAAACAGTATAATATAATGTATTCTAGGTTTTTTAATCTTCATTTTTTATCTCCAGAAAAAATCATTGATTTCTTCGCCACTACTTAAATGACACGGTCTTCCTTTGCATTGCTCGTATCTTTTTTCAGCGAGATCATCAAATGACCCAATAATCTTTGCTGGGACCCCCCCCACTACAGTTCCCGATGGAACATCCTTGGATACAACACTTCCTGCCGCAATAATAACATTATCCCCAATTGTTACTCCGGGCATTATAATTGTATCCGCTCCAATCATGACGTTGTTTCCTACCACTATTTTGTCCATATAATACAAACAGTCTTCATTAACCGGATATCCGGCATATCCAAACACAGCAGGGGTTAAATCATGTGTTATAAAGCGTACGCCAGCAGTAACTTTAACATTATTTCCAATGCTAACAAGATATGGTTCACTCGGGTAAGAGTACGGTTGCCATAAAACAGCCTTTCCAAAGGAATGGAACCATCCACTTTTCCGTAAAAAATCCGCTCGTTCTCTTGACAACAAAAATAACAATTGCTGAATTTTACTCTTTTTAAAGTATTGCTTTCTCTTCATGTTTATTTCCCTCGATTAACAAGTCGATTACAAATCATTTCTATTTGCTTCGCCATATCCTGCTCACTTAGTGTTGATTTCACAGCCGCAATATTGTTTTGGCCCATTTGTACCAATTCATCACTTGATATTTCTGACATATATAGCAGCTTTTCTCTCAAGCTATCTGCATTATATGGAATATAGGATTTCACGCCGCTGCTCTCATTTGCATAGTCTCTAATTGCCGGAACATCTGCAGCAAGAATTGGGACTCCAAGAGCCATCTGCTGTAACAATGTAAGCTGCGCAAATGAATAATTAAAATCATCAAGTGGAATAACTGAAAACTTGGAATTCACTATGTATGTCATTAGTTTCTCAATTGGAATGAATGGTAACACCTTAACCTTAGGATTCTCGCTCTTGAGATTCGGATTTCCAATCAAATACAAATCTTCTTTTATTTTTGCTTTATCATATGCTTCCAAAAGCGTTTTCCAGTCACGTTTTCGATATCCAACACAAACAATATACGAGTTTTTCTCTCTGGTATCTGGGTAAATTTTATTCTTCCAGTACTCATAATCCACCCCAAGCAAAACAAATTGCGATTTGCTCGAAAGCCACGGAAACTGATCTTTATAATATTGCTGCTGTGAGCTTGTATGGTAAATCATATAGTCAAATGCTTTACTTGAGTATTGGGAAAGCCTATGAATCATACCTGAACAGCTCGCCTGATGGAACGAAGAAATATCCACATCAAGTATGGGTGGCATTTTTAAGCGAAAGAAACGCTTCAATGCACACAGCAACATCGCACTATTAGACCCGTGAACAAAAATCAAGTCATATTTATTCACCTTAGAAAGAATCTTAAACGTCTGATAAAAATGGAATCTGATTTTATTTTCTACTTTTTCAATCCACTTTGGTGCACTTATATCCACAACATCTACTTGTGGCTTTTTGTCAAAGTATTTAAAAAACCAAAACGGTTCTTGCGGGCAACTATAGTCTGATGGCTGAAGGTCATCTGGCACTTGCTCACAGTATCTTATTTTCCAATTTATTAACAAAAGAATCTTCATGAATCCGTTTACCTTTCCAGTTTGTGTGCTGGAATCCCAACAAGTGTAATTCCTTTCTCATCAAAAGACTTTGTCACTACCGCATTTGCACCAATTTTTATATTGTCTGCAATAGTGATTCCTCCTAACACCTTTGCCCCAACACCAATTTCAACATTATTCCCAATTTGCGGACAATCAGTCAATGAATCTGACTTTCCAACATTGCCAATACAATTATCTCCGTGCAGTTGACAATTTTTTCCCACTTTACTACTGCCATTCACCACAATGCTCCCATTGTGATGTATAATAAGCCCTTCGCCAAACACATTCTCTGGAATCTCTACGCCAATAAAAACGCCCAAATGGTTTTTGTGAGTTCGTGCGATCCAGTATAATACCATCCACAACGGATTTTTTGACTTTCGTGTTTTACTACGATAATACTCACACTTACGAAGGAGCTTTATAAACCGCCAATTATAAACTCGCTGATTACAACTGATATTATCAAACCAATTATTAGGGTAATTTTTCTTTTCCCTATTCAATATTTTTCTAAGCTGTGCATATGAGTCAATTGTGGGCTCATACTTTACATTTTCTTCCTGTACCCCCCCCCCAATAGATTTTTGCTTGTTGCCTATACAGAGGTTCATAGTACTTAAGCAGAAAAAGTTCCAATCGCATACGTTTCGGTAATGCAGTTGTATTATCTTGAATGCTGTCTAGGAATGCTCTTCGTGCATTTCTTATGTCTTCCGCAGCTTCTTTGTTTCTGTCTTTTGCATACATCATTCGGAAGAAAAAAAGTCCACTTCTGACATAGAAAAACACCTTATCCGTCCGATGATTTTCATTTGTTTCTATGTCATCAAAAACAGCTTTTGTCAAATAAAACGAGTCAAAAAACCGTGAGCAGTCACTGCTGGCCATCGCCGACTCATCCTGTTTGATATAGTTATATTTTGGAGAACCACATTCGACAATCGTTTTAGCCTTTTTTAGTATTTCATAGTTGAAATACATATCTTCTGCAATACGTTTTCCAACTTGAAATCTTACATCACCAATAATAGAGCGTGTATATAGTTTCGCCCACACTGTCCAACTGATATTATTTGTCGTGAAGAATTCTGATAGTATTTCGGTTCCGTGCTTTACTGATTCTTTTTTGCTACAAAAACATTCCTTAAAGCTTCCATCATCATAACATTCCCTATGACCAGTTATTACAACATCAGCTTGTTCCCGTTGCATAGCACTCATCATGCATGCAAGCAAATCAGAATCTACCGTATCATCTGCATCAACAAATGTTATAAATTTTCCCGTCGCATTTTCGATTCCGCAATTTCTGGCTTTACTTACGCCACCATTTTCTTGATGTATCACCTTAACTCTTTGGTCTTTCAAAGCTACTTTATCGCATTCATCAGCTGTTTCAGCATTTGAACCATCATCAATTATAAGAATTTCAAAATCAGAGTAAGTGCTCTTCAAAACACTCTCGATACAGCTATCTATTGTTTTCCCCGCATTATAAACAGGAATGATAATTGATATTAAGTCATTCATCTCTAAATCCTCTTGATTTTTCGATATGTTTTGAATACAGTTCTGTATAAACATGGACTGATCATGAAAAGAGAAAACTGTATTTTTTTACTTTTAGACAAATAGTCTGCTTGTTTAATATATCCCTCATTTTGTTTGACTACATCACGAAAATGCTGAACCTGCTCTTTAGGACAAGCAACATGATTTTTTATATAAAAATCATACACTGTGAGTGCAGCCGAAGCGTATGATGTGTGACTTACAGTCTTTAACTCTGGATATTTCTTGTCGAGATATATCATTTGCTCTCTAGCTGCATATTCATGATCATGATTAATCTTTGCGCTGCGTGTAATACTATTATTTCTCTGAAGATAGTTATAACACGGAGTATCTAGGTAACTAATTGCTTGTGCCCTGTCAAAGATTTTAAACATAATATAATAATCCTCGCTTAACTTTCCGACAGGAAACCGAAGATCATCAAATAGACTTTTATGATAGAGCTTACTCCATGCACCCATATCAAACAGTCGATGGGTATTCATTTCAACTATCGCATGATAGAAATCAAACGTACAGTTTCTTCCAAGTGGTGTCTTATTCACCTTTTTGCCATCTTCATAAACATAATTAACTGCACACACGGCCAGTTTTGTGCTGTCATGTTTAATTAACTCTAAAAGTTTTTCGTACATGTATGGCTCAATAGAGTCATCGCTATCTACAAATCCGATGTATTGGCCAGATGCTATATCAATTCCCGCATTGCGTGCTGATGACAGGCCTCCATTCGGTTTATGAATTACTTTGATTCGGTTGTCTTTCTTTGCAAGAGAATCGCAAATATCGCCGCATTTGTCAGGAGATCCATCATCAACCAGAATAATTTCCAAATTAGAATATGTTTGAACACTTATGCTGTTCACACATTTTTCCAAATACTGTTCCACTTTATATACTGGCACTATTACACTGATTAAAGTGTCATCTGTTTTTCTACATTCGCTCATTTTTCCATCATTCCTCACTCTATTCCCAATTTCTCTCTATATATAAAAAATCGGGTCTTACTCCTTTAAACCGATGTATGGGCATCATAGTGGAGTCTATAATACAAAACGCACTGACGTATCGTCGCATTTCTCCTTATTCTGTGTTCTATTTCACTACCTCTGTTCAGATGAAGCACTTCCAATATGTTATTCATAAACCAGAGTGCTCCATACAAACGCAGGTAGTGATACTGAAAGTTCTTATGATAATTACATCTGCTGTTACTGAACCTAGGTAGCGAGATAAAAACCGCTCTCACAGCTCCACCCATCTCTTGAAAGGTGCAGTAATTACGCTATTTTTTCAGCATTTTCACTATGTACATCTCACTACCTGCGTTCGGTTAGAGGAGATTATTTATTATCAATACTCTCATCTATTATTTTCTCCTGTACAGTTTCATCGTTTCCTTTACGACTTCATCCCAGTTATATTTCTCGCAGATAAAGTCAGCTGCCTGCTTCTTCATTTTCATAACCATTTCAGGATGGTCACAGGCATCTTGCAATTTTTCTCGCAAGTCCTCTACATCTGACTTTTTGAAAATCAATGCCTTATCTTCCACAACCTCTGCGCACTCCGGAATATCCGAAACCAAACAGCAGTTGCCGTAGCTCATTGCTTCCAGTAGACTTAGCGGCATTCCTTCCAAATCAGACGGCAACGTGTAGATGTAAGCGTTGCTGTATAGTTCATCCAGCATCGCCCCCTGTACAAACCCGGTAAAGAGAATTCTGTCATCACCCTTCGCCAGTTCTTTCAGCTCTGCCATAAAGGTATCCGTATCACTAGAGCCGCCTGCGATGACCAAATTTTTGTCCGTCTTGACATTTTTAAAAGCCTCAACCAGATATCGAATCCCCTTTTCTGGCACCAGACGACCGAGGAACAATATGTATGAGTCTTTTTTCAGCCCGAACTTATCTGTAATCAGACTTGCTTCCCGAATCTGCGGCCTATTCACGCCATTAGGGATAAAGTGCGTTTCTCTTCCATAAGTTTCCTTAAAATAGTCCTGCACTCCTTTGCTCAGAACAATGACCTCGTCCGCATATTTCGCAGCATTTTTTTCGCCTTGGTGGATAAACTTAGAGCCAAGTCCTGATTGCCATTTCTCGCGCTGCCAATCAATGCCATGAATGGTAACGACAACACGCTTCCCAAACATCTTCGGCAGCCATGTAAAAAAAGCTGGTCCTTCGGCATGAATATGTACTACATCGTATTTTCCAAACGCACTGTAAAGAGCCGCGAAGAATGAGGAGCTTACCGCCGCAAGTCCCCCTGATGTCAAGATAGGGACAACAATTTTTTCAAAAAAAGCAAAAAAATAAGCCGCATAAAGTTTCCCATTGGGTTAAAACCATTGGGAAGCCCTATGCGGCTTATTCGTACTTATTTTAATTATTAGACAATTTCAAATTCAATATCATGAACTTTCGGTTCAATATATTCCGAACACATCAGTGAAACGCTTACTTTGAATTTTCCTTTTCTAGCCGGAACAATATATATCCCATCAAACTCGGTATCATCTTTATGTGGCAACTGATTGCATTCAGCAAATATTGAGTTATCTCGTATAGATATTGATTCAAACACAGAAGAATTGGAGTTGTTAAAAATTGCCGGGTCTATAATCGGCAAGCTTCGAGCTGAGTAGAATGGCTGCATTCCGTCCATACTATTTTTCAACAAGCCATATACTGGATTTAAGTCGCTCATAAAATGTTCCTCTGCCTTTTCAATAGGATTCGGTGGAAGTTTTGGTGCTTTCGGCTCCTTCATTTTTTCGATATCATCAATGTCATATACAAAAATATCTTTTGGAAATACGATTGAGATTCTAATGTCGGTTGCTTTCGCTGTTCCCTTATTAAGCACTCTTAGCTTGAGCGCAACACCACCGTTTGTTATTGTCTTATATACACTCATCTTGTGTGCATAATCATTTATTTCTTCTTCAGACGGTAGTGCTGCATTGTAAGCCTGCAAGTCCTTTTCTTTTACATACTTTTTTAAATGTGATTCAACGCAACTTAAATCAAGTGGTTCATACTTGTTTTTGTAGCATTCTCCATCATTATGATATAACTGGATCTTGATTGCATTATCTGAGCTATCAATAAGCAATTTTCCATGTGTTTTAAGACCTTTTCCGTCCACTTCTTCATCATCCTGTTGATCCAGCACAACTGCGGCCATCAACTCAGGAACCCGCTTTACAATCTGTGATTTCAACTCAGCATTTTCCTGCTCAAGTTCTCTTATCTTTTTATTCAAACTGAGAATTTCTGCATGACTTGCTTCAATATCAAAGGCATCTCCTCTTATCCACCCTGGACGCTTTTTTCGATCCATTTGCTGATGTAAAGATTCTGAAACCTCTCTAGCAAGTTCGTCAATATTAGTCCACCACTGTACCGTTCGTCCTTTTTTAGCTTCTGTCTTGAAATCAGCCAGCTTTTTTATACTTTCTGGATCTTTTTCTATAAATTCCGGCTTAATTGCCACATCATCATCAATTATGAATACCAGAACAGGAATTTTCTTCTCTCTCGCATAGCGAAATTCCTTTTCCGTATAGCTAATTCCAGCATCCGATCCAGATTCTATTACAGAGCCATATCGCTGTCCCAAAATCAAAACATAATAATCCGAACTATCAATCGTCTCTTGTATGATTTCCCACTGTTCTTCGTCAGCAGCGTTAAACATCTCCATACCAACTGGGAAATGCATCATCGATAGGATGGCATCCCTTACTTTGCTACGGGCTTCTATCAAATCTTTATACGTTGACGAAATAAAAATCTGGTATTTCTTTTCCATGTTATATCACTTCCTTACAAGCTAGTGGTTCATTCCATAACCCATCAATTATTGTAGCGCATATAATTCTACTAATTCCTGAAGAATCTGTTCTTTCGTTCGTCCCACAAGCCCCAACTGTTTAACATCAACCGTTTCATTTTCCATTCGATCAACAAACTTCTGCATATCCTCATACACACCACTAGGAGTGACAATCTTAACCGTAGGGTCAAGCAGTTCAGTCAAACGAAAAACATCATTTTTATGTTTCTTAATGTTTTTACTATCAACGTGTTCTCCGGCTGCTTTGCGATCCGTCAAATCCATCCATGCTTTCGCCTTGAACGGAATCAAATATGCAGCGTCCAAAACCGTTACTCCATCAACAGTCACTTTCCCCTGCTTCAAGAACTCATAGTAATCATCATCCAAAAGGATTGCAGACAAGCTCGATATATCCTCATCCATTGGCAGCGGTGTCAATACTGCATCATCTGGAAGTTGAATTGCATCCAGTTTTCTAGTGAACAGTTCGATCATTGCTGGATAACGGTTTGAAGTCGGGTGACTGAACCGATAAAACTGCGGCATACCAGAGCTTTTATTACGATGTTCGTATCCAGCCTGTTTTACATAGTCCCAGAATTTTCTTCCAAAAGCCGCATCCACGGCTTCAATAATTAGAACAAGGTCAATGTCTTTTGTTGCACGGAAGTCTAAGCCTTCTTCTGTCATCAAGATGTCACACGCAGTTCCACCGATAATTGCATACTGGCTTTCGTTACCCTTGAACCATTCCTTAAAGCTTTCAATCCCTGTTACCATCTATCTTCCTCCACAGATTATTTAACATTTCTTCTACTGCTTCTTCTACCCGTTCATCTGCATCTTCCCTGAGCGATAATGCCAGAGAAAGTCCATCGACCATTTTTCCCTTCGATAATTTTCGTGGGTCATATCTCCACATTTCAACAGCCACCTGTGAATTTGAGTCCTGTAAATCCTTGGTCATACAGTCATTCCACTGAGATATTTTTTCTGAAGCATAGCACCGAACACTAGGCGCATTGAGCATCGAATACTCCGCCAATGCGAAATATCCGCTCTCCAACAATTCACTCTTTACTTCCTCGCATGGAACATAGACCGTCCTTTTCACAGGATTGAGCAGAACTTTCTCTGCTTTGTAAAATAACTCTTTGGCAGAGTTTTCCGAAAGCAGTATCTTCTGCACTCCATTTTTTCTTGATCGCAGAAATCCCATTCCTTCAAGTTGTTTAGAAGCTCTGGAAATAGACGTTGGTGTCAAATCCAAATCTTTTGCAGCTTGACTTGTAGACAGCTCCTTTGCTCCCTCATAAATATAGTAAAGCAACAGCATCTGCGCCGATGGCAAGATTTCTTCTCTGTCACTCTTTTCTGCATCACAGCGTTCCTGCAAATATGCTGCCATAAAGGGCAGATAAATTTGCTTTCCATCCACAATAAATGCTATTTTCTCTCGAAGCAAATACTCTTTCTGCCGTGCAGTGATCTGTTCCAATACTAAAATCACCGGACAATCCGCAACCTTTTTCACACGTTCCAGATGCTTTTTTAATGTTTCCACCTGCTCCAATTCGGTTTTAGGATACAAAAAAACAGCTTTTTGACCACTCAGAGATACTTTCTGTGAATCATACCTTGTACTGATGAAGTTTGGCAAATGCTCTAAAGCTTTATTTTCATATAGCACTTCAATTCCTAAAACTCGCTTAAGGTATTCCACTCTATCGCCTCCATTCACAACTCTTTTTCTGTATTATAACTCATTTTAAGTTAAGATACAATATAAAAGTTATGATCATCCAAATCCAGCTATTGAAACACCAATATTTTCCAAACAATTTTGCTTTCATTTCACTTCTTGATACCCCTCCCTTACCGTGCTATACTATTATCAAATCAAATATTGAGGGAGTGCATTGTTATGAGCAAAAAGCTTGTTGCCTATTTTTCTGCCAGCGGCATTACCGCAAAAGTTGCCGAAGATTTAGCAAATGCCATCGGTGCAGACATTTTTGAAATCCGTCCCAAAGTCCCTTACACAAAAGCCGATCTGAACTGGATGGATAAGAAATCCCGCAGCACCATCGAAATGAGCGATCCTACCTCTCGCCCTGCCATCGCTGCCAAGCGTGATAACATGGACGAATACGACACCATCTTTGTCGGATTCCCTATCTGGTGGTATATTGCTCCGACGATTATCAATACGTTTCTGGAAAGCTATGATTTGAAAGGTAAAACAATCATCCCCTTTGCCACATCTGGCGGCAGCGACATGGGTAAGACCAATGAAAAACTTGCGCCGAGCTGCCCCGGTGCAAAACTGCTGCATGGTAAGGTATTCAATTCCTATTCCAGCAAAGCCGACTTGTCCGCATGGGTAGAAACCCTCAGCCTCTAATAGACACATTCCTGCGGAATGAAACACCCGCCTGGTCGAGAAGATTTCCTGAATCCTCTCACCCAGACGGGTATTCTTTTTCTTATGCCACTTCTTCCATCCAATTACGCGCCATACTTTTCCAACGCTCTCCGAATCACATCCTCACAGTTGAACTCTATTTTCATCGTTTGGTCGTCATACAGATAAACCATGCTCACAAAAGCATCCACACATTCTTTTGTCAGCCCGCCGATGTATGTTTTCTCACTGGCCTGTTTTGTCAGAGCGCGGATTTCTTCATCCAGTTCATCGGCACACTCCTGTTCTTCCTTTTCTGTCCGTATGCTATCCTGCAATGCAGCCAGTTTTTCCGAAAGAGCCTTTTTCTTTTCTATGTACGCATCTCGCAGCAGCACACCGTCCGCATACAATTCATATAGTTTGATTTGCTCTACCCGAATGACTTCTGCTTGCTTTTCCAAGTCCTCAATGTCCACGCAGCGCACCGTGATAGACTGCTTTTCCTGCATTCCCTGATTTACCACATCCAGCGCATAGAATACTGTTTTTATCGCACGAGCCACTTTTGCATTCACCGAATATTCTCTGTAATAGCCGCCGTAGCATTTAGAGAACTTTCCGGCTGACCGTTTATAGCCGCAATAGAAAACCATTTCCCCATATTGCCTTTCGTGGCGAAGCTGCCGATTACAGTTTCCGCAGCAGATTTTTCCTTTTAACGCAAAATCATCACCCACCTTATACTGAATCGGAGTCACGTTACGGATTGCTTTCTGTGCCTGGTAGTATTCATCTTTTGTCACGATGGCCGCATGAGCGTTTTCTGCGATGATCCACTTATCCTCCGGGAGCGTCCGAACAGAGGTAGTATTCACATCAATTTTCTTTCTTCTCCCCATAACCAACGCACCAGTGTATTCATACCGTCTAAGGATTCTCCACACGATTGCCGCGTTCCATAACATTTCACTGTCCGGGGCAATAATAGGATTGCTGCCCATCAGCAGATTCTTTCGTTTCGCATACAATCCCGGCGTAGGAAGATTTAATTCGTTCATGCCGTAGGCGATCTGCGTTGTATTGCGGCCGGACAATGCTAATTCAAATACTTTTTTCACGCAGGGTGCTGCCTCCGGGTCAATCTCCCACCGCTGCCCACCTTTCTTGTTCCACACATATCCAAAAGGGACATTCGTGCAGGTGGCTTTCCCGTTCTTCCAGTTCGTTTCCAGAGCAGCCCGAATCTTTTTCGCAATATCCCGGCTATACATATTATTCACCAGATTGCTGACCGCCACTTCGATTCCCGGTGTTCCGTTGTTCAGTTTCATGCTGTCAAAGGAATTATTCACAGCAATAAACCGAACTCCCATCAACGGAAAAATCTGTTCAATGTAATCGCCAACACCGATATAGTCACGACCAAGGCGGGATAAATCCTTTACCATGATGACTTTTATATCGCCCTGCTTCAAATCCACGATCATTTTCTGAAAAGCCGGACGATTAAAATTTGTTCCAGTATAGCCATCATCTACATATTCTACAATCTCGCCAAACAAATCTTCCTGCTTCCCAATGTAATCGTGGAGCAGCATCCGTTGGTTCTCAATGCTGTTACTTTCATCCTTGCTGCCTTTTTTCAAATCTCCGTCTGCCAATGATAAGCGGAGATAGATTGCAATTTTATCATTCATTCTGAACCTCCGACATGATTGCAAGCACTTCCTGATAGGGGTCGCTACACTTAAATTCGACCTCCACAGAATTGTCCATTCCTACATAGATTCTCTTGATAAGTTCATGCACCAGTTCTTCATCAAATTCATTTTGATTCAGAATCCCGCGCATCCGCTCCATCTGCGCATCGCAGATTTTGATTCTTTTTTCCAGTTCCAATGCACGTTGACGCTGCTTTTGCAGTTCATGTTCCAACCGCTGCTTTTCTGCTATGTAGTGTTCCTTTAGCTGACTGTATTCATCTTCGTCCAGAATTTCAGCTTTATAGTCCTCATATAAGCGCAACCGCCGTTCTTCAGCTTCCTGAATCCGAAACGGGATAGAGTTTTCTTTCATCTTGATGGAACGAGCCGAATCCAGATTGCTGCTGCGCATCATGTCTTTTACCAGCTTTTCTTCTTCACACATGGTAGACACCAAATGATGAATCTGATCCATCGCCACCATCATCAGCATTTTCTCCGGCACCGCATGATAGGCACAGGGAGTCGTGTTCTTCTTTCTTTTGCAAATGAACACTCCATAGTGCGTTTCTTTCACCGTGCCATGCACTCGCCGTTCAAACGTCATGTTGCGTCTGCAGCAGCCACAGTAAACCATTCCTGAGAGATGGTTATAACACTTTTCTCTGGTTGCCTTGGAACGAGCCATCGCCCTTTCCCGTTTTTCCTTATTCTGCTCCCGCCGTGCCTGCACTTTTTCAAAATCCGATTTCAGAATGATTGCTTCATGAGCGTTTTCAACAATATGCCATTCCTTCTTTTCCACAGGATGGAGGCCAATCCCTTTGTATGATGCAGTTTGCGTTTTCCCAGATACCAGTTCTCCAATATAAGCACTGCTGTTTAAAATACGAAGAACCGTACTGGGATGCCATTTATTATAGGTAGGGTCATCTCCCTCATGCAATTTGCGATTCAGCCGTTCGTTCGGCCTTGCCACTCCTAAAAATTCCAACCTGCGGGCAATTTCGTTTGTGCTCACTCCTGCAAGATACCATTGATAGATCAGTTTGACCCACTTTGCATCCTCAGTCGCTTCAAACTTATTTCCCTGCTGGTTCAACTGATAGCCATACGGTGTACACCACGATGTAGGGATTCCCTTCTCGCGGCGCATCTGGTAACTAAGGCTGATTTTCTTTGAAATGTCCTTCGCGTACAAGCTGTTTACCATGTTCTTGATGGGAACCGCAAGACTATCCACATCCGACTGCCGGATGTTGTCAAAATCATCGTTGATGGCGATAAAACGAACATGGAGCATCGGGAAAATAGTTTCCAGATAGCTTCCCGTTTCGATATAGTCACGACCAAATCGAGATAAGTCCTTCACTACGATGCACTGAATTTTGCCTGCCCGTACATCCTGCATCATACGCTCAAATTCTGGTCGGTCAAAACGTGTTCCCGAAAAACCGTTGTCTGCATAGGTATCGGTCAGCGTCAGATCCGGGTTTTCCCTAATATAATTATGAATTTGCAAAATCTGTGTGTGCAGGGAATCTTCTGTTTCATGCCCGCCGTTCTCAACCGACAGCCGCGCATACGCTGCCGTGCGCAGAAGTTCTTTTTCGTTTTGCTGTACGGCCTCCTGCACAGCGGCCTGCGGCATCATATTCTTTCTACTCTTTCTTGCCATTACAATCTTCCTCTCCGTTGTTCAGCCATTCTTCCGGGAAGAATCTCTTCCACTCACTTTCTTGTAGGATCACTTCTACCTGTTCAAAATCTACGATCCATACATGGTCAAGCCATTCTTTAAGATGTGCGCGCTCCAGCGTTTCAGGAATTGAAATCGCTCGGAACTTCATCAACCAGGGATTCCCATGGCTAAATGCTTTTTCTATGTCATTAACAGCCAGCATTACTTTTTTAAAGGCCGTTTCCTGCTTCTGGACTGCCACCTGATACTGATGTTCATACTCCTCTACCTGTTCTAGCGAAATTAATCCCTGCTCGTATTTCCGATAAACTGCTGTTCGTTCATCGTCCTTGGCCATCAAGTGCGCAACGATCTCATTTGCTCTTTTTCTGTACTGCAACAGTCCAGCATCCATGCACTGCTTGACTTTCTCAGGATTCAAGTCCAGCACCCTATCAATACGCGCAGCTTGCATTTTTTCTTTTTCCAAAGCTGAAAGAATCTCTCGAAAGATTTTTTCGCTTTCGATGAAAGGGGCTTTTCCAGAGAAGCATCTATACCCCTTGTCAAACGAATAGATTTGCTGGCTTTCATCTTCTGATGTTCTGCACAGCAGTCCTTTTCCGCTTTCTTTGTCATAGATTTTTTTGAAGAGCAGATTTGGTTTTTTTCGGGCCTTTTTTCTCGAAGGCAACCTCGTAGATTCCAACTTTTTCTGGGCTTTCTGAAATTCCGTCTTTGAAACAATCGCCGGAACCTCCAATTCTCGCTTTGCCTTTGCCAGTGTCAGCGTACACTTTCCGATATAGAGTGGATTTTTCAAAATCGAGCGAATTGTTGAATCCGGCCACTTGATTTTTGTTCTTGATCTTTTTTTCTTTGCCATCTGGATTTGTGGAGATGGAACGCCCTGTGCCTCCAATGCTCTTGCGATTTCCGGGATTTTCATATCTTCCAGATACATCTGAAAAATCAGCTTTACAACCTGTGCGCTCTCAGGATTAAGAACAAGGTTTCTGCGATCTTCTGACAGCGCATAACCATATTTAGCCTGTCGATGGGTCAATGTACCTTCTTCAAAGTGATTCTGGCGATTGGTAATAAATTCCGAACGAATCTTATCAATGGTCTTTCCATTGAAATACTCTGCAACTTCTTCGGCAGTTTTGTCTGCACTGCAAAAGTCATCTTCCACAACTGCAAATTGGATACCAAGCGGATAGAACGTCCTCTGCAGTGCTTCAATGGCAAACGGAAGAGTTCTTCCACAGCGGAAGATAGAATCCACAACAACTGCATCAAATTTCCGCGCCATCCCATCCTGTACCAATTTGTCAAAGCCCTCTGTGGCTTCTGCTGCTCTCTTTCGGTCACTGTATTTTTCGGATACGTTGCACCCAAGCTTTTTTAGATACCGTGCAATTCGCTCATTCTGCTCCGCAATCGTATTGGATGGATTTTCTTCTCCGATCCTGCTGGAAATCGACCTTGTATAACTGACCCATTTCATTCCTCTGCCACCTCATTTCCATGATGTGCTTGATATTCCATAAATTTTTCTGTGATACTGTGCAGTTCATCCTCGAAGCAAAAATGAATTTCAATCTCTGTTTTGCTATGAACATCTATGTGGTCGATCAGTTCCACCACGACCCTACGTTCGAGCGTTTTGATATGTTCGTATTGCTTAAATTCTTCCAACCAAGTAGGAAGCAGTGTGTCGTGCTTTAATGCCTCCTGCTTCTTTTCGCGGATTTCCTGAATCTTATCCTGCGCCTCTTTTATCTTCTGCGCAAAGCGAGTATTCATTTCTCCGTACTCTTCCCGACTGACAACATCATCGCATAAGTCCTGATACAGACGGATTTTCAAATTACTGTACCGCTCTAATTCAGCTTCCAGTGCAGTGATCTGGCTGTCCAGAATCTTTATTCCAATCTGTTCGCCGCTTGCCAACTCTGCATTGGAGAGTACCTTTTCCGCTTCTACAAGAAGTGTCACTTGATGCCGAATCGCAGCCAGAACGCTTTCCGTCAGCTTCTCACTGTTTATCATGTGCGGTGTGCAGCCGCCGCCATTCTTATAGGTAGAGCAGTGATAGTATTGATACTTCTTTCCGTTTTTCGTCACCGTGCGGCGAATCATATTCTGCCCGCAGTCTGCACAGCGCAGAAAACCTGATAATGGATAAACTGTTGTCTGCAATGGTGCGGTACGAGTGTCCAGTTCCAACAACTGTTGTACTTGCTGGAACTCGCCTTTGCTGATAATGGCATCATGCGCATCTTCCACCCGAATCCAGTTTTCACTTCCAACATCATGGCTCTTTTTTACTTTGTAATTGATTTTCCTGCGTTTACCCTGAATCAATGTTCCCGTATAGGATTCATTTTTCAAAATACGATTGACGGAAACCACTGTCCACTTCTGATTCAGCCCAGCCTGAAAACCGCAGGTATAGTTGAATCCATTGGCTCTCTTATACTCGTTCGGCGGCAGGACACCCAGTTCGTTCAAGTGACTGGCAATGCGCTGTGAACTCATTCCGTTCAATTTCTGTTTGAATATTTCCTGCACAATGCCCGCAGCGTATTCATCTATAATCAGATGATTTTTGTCTTTGGGGTCTTTGCGATACCCATACCCTGCGAAACTGCCAATGAACTGACCTTCTTTTCGTTTCACATCCAAGTGACTGCGAACGCGCAGTGAAATATCCCGGCAGTAGGTGTCATTGATAAGATTGTTGAACGGAATCAGAATACGGCCCTTATCATCGTTTTCCTCTGCACTGTCATAATGATCGTTGATGGCGATAAAGCGCACACCCATGAACGGAAAGATTCTTTCCAGATAACGGCCCGTTTCAATGTAGTTTCTGCCGAAGCGAGATAAATCCTTGACGATGATGCAGTTGACGTTCCTTTTCTCAATGTCCTGCATCATCCGCTTAAAATCCGGGCGTTCAAAATTTGTGCCGCTGTAACCATCGTCCACATACTCGTCGAACTTGTGCAATTCCGGGTGCTTACCCATGTAATCGTTCAGCAACGCTCTTTGATTTTTAATGCTGTTGCTCTCCTGCTGGTCGCCATCCGAACGCGACAATCGAAGATATGTGGCACAGTTGTATTTTTCATTTCCCTGAAAAAGCATAAAAAGCCGATAACCTCCTAATCTATTTGTCGTTCAGACAATAAACCAAGAAAATTATCGGCTTTAGTTAGCATATTCTGTTTTGACCCAAAGCCATTATCTCATATTTCACGGTTCATGTCAACGCTTTAATGTGCTAAAGTGTAAATTTTCTTCTACTTTCTTCTTTTTTTATTTCCGATGTGTCCTTGCGCATTTTTTCAGCGTGTCCTCTAATCGGTTCTCTCCGGCAAAACTAATCTTTACGACCATTCCCCGGTCAAGATAGCAGTAGGGGTTCTTGATCTGTGAAACAAAATCAACCATCCGTTCTCGCTGCGACAGGTCTTTCTTAATTTCCACATCGTTGATGTCCACCAGTTCTTCACGGTTCACATCACGAAGTTCCATTGCTGCCAATTTCTTCAAATCCTCAAGTGTATGCGTCATTTTCTGGTACATCAAATACCTCCCTTCACCTATAGCATTCTAAAAGGGGTGTTTGGCAACCAAATTTTGAAATTTCACAAAAATATTTTTTCAAGTGGTTGCCAAAAGGTGCTTCCAGAATGTTATAGGTATAAGGACAATTCTCGATTTTCCAGGTCGTGGGGCTTTTTCTCTCTTAGCGCAAGATTCGCCCATAGCCGCTCAAAACTCACTTTCGTGGTTTTTCCCGGCTGGCAATCTTGATGGGGATTCCGTTCCCCATTCCCACGGTACGCACAAAATCTTGGATTTTGGCTATCCGGCTCCACATAAATGGGTTCGCAGCCGAACGCCTACGGCTTATCGGGAGTTGTTCTGCAACTATAAAATGCAGGAGGATTATGCTATGGCTCGACCAAAGAAAGAGAAATCGCTTCATAGGGGGAAACGAGTTTACATCCGTTTCACAGAATTGGAATATGAGCTGGTAGCCGGATATGCTAAAGATGCTGGATACCCGATTGGTACTTTTGTACGCAAACAGGCTCTCCGCGAAAAGCTGGAAGTCAACTATAATATCGTTGCCGATCTGGGAGAGATTCAGAATTTGACGGTGCAGGTCGCCGGCATCGGGAACAATCTCAACCAGATTGCCCGCTATTTCCACAGCGGTGGTCTGGCATCACGCGGAATGTTAGAAGAACTAAAAAGGTGCATTGCGGAAATCCGTGAACTGCGGCAAGAAATCGTTCAGCTTGGAGGTGTGTATCGTGGCAATTCTAAAACACATCGCAAGTAAAAATGCCAATTATGGGAGTGCCATCGACTATCTGAAATACCAGCATGATGAGTTTCATCTGGTTCCCGTTCTGGATGAAAGCGGGAATATGCTGCTTCGGGAAGAATTTTATCTTGACGGTTTGAACTGCAATCCCGAATCTTTCGACCTTGAATGTGAACTGTTAAACCAGCAGTACCATAAGAACAACACTTACGATGAAATCAAAAGCCACCACTACATTATCAGCCATGACCCCAGAGATAACGCCGACCACGATTTAACAGGAGAACGTGCACAGGCCATCGGGCTGGAATACGCAAAAGCTAATTTTCCGGGGCATCAGGCTTTGGTCTGCACCCATACAGATGGCAATAATGGAACAGGCAACATCCATACCCACATCATAATCAACAGCCTGCGCAAATCCGATATAGAGCCTCAGACCTACACCGAACGGCCAATCGACTGCAAGGCTGGATACAAGCACCACCTTACCAAAGACTATTTGAAGCACCTGCAAAAATCTTTGATGGATATTTGCCAGCGCGAAGGGCTGCATCAGGTCGATCTGCTCTCCCCTGCTGCGGATAAAATCACACAGCAGGAGTACCATGCGCAGCGGCGCGGGCAGTTGAATCTGGATATTGCAAACATGGAACTTCTGGGCGATGGCATCACCCCCATGCACACCACCTTTGAAACTGATAAAGAAAAAATCCGCAATGCCATTTCTGACATTGCGGAACGTGCCACATCCTTTGATGAATTTCAACGGTTATTAAAAGCGGAATACGGAATTTTGGTAAAAGACCATCGTGGACGATTCAGCTATCTTCCTGTTGACCGACAGAAATTTATTTCTGCCCGCGCTCTCGGTTCTAATTATGACCGCGACAGGCTTCTCCGCATTTTTGCAGAAAATGCGCGGAACAAAGAACGGAACAACCCTCATTGGGCAGCAGATGATCCTATGGCCATTCTGTTCATCAAGTCCGATCTGCGCCTTGTAGTTGACTTGCAGACCTGCGTAAAAGCACAGCAGAGCCGCGCCTATGCGCAGAAAGTCAAGATTTCCAATTTGCAGCAGATGGCACGGACAGTCGCTTATGTGCAGGAGCATGGATACGATTCTTATGAAAAACTTTCTGATACCACCAACACCATCCAATCCAAAATGGCGAAAGCCCGAAGTGATGCCAAATTCACCGAAGCAAAATTAAAAAAAGTCAATGAGCAGATTCGTTATTTAGGCCAGTATCTTTCTACAAAATCAGTCTATGGTGATTTCTTGAAATCCGGCAATAAGAAATCTTTCCGTCAGGCTCATGCAGAGGATGTTGCCAAATATGAAGAAGCCCTCCGCATCCTAAAGCAGCACTCCCCAGATGGAAGGTTCCCGACCATGAAAGACCTCCGGGCTGAAAAGGAGCAGCTTACCATTCAGAAAGATGCCCAGTATGACACCTACCACTATTTCAAAGATTACCACAGGGAACTCCAGACTGTATGCGCCAATGTAGATAACATTCTAGGAACAGAACGAGAAGTACAGCGCAAACAGCAGCAATCCCGAAAGAACGAACACTCTCTATAAAACAAAAAGCCAGCCCTGGTCTTTCCTGCGAAAGACTAGGGCTGACCCTTTTCTACCATATTACTCTTACTTTGTTTCATCAATCCAACGAATAGGATACCCTTGTGCTTGAAGCTGCTCAACATAGGTGCTTCTGTATGTAGAATCCTCAATTTCCTCCATTACCCACTTTGGTATCAGAATCAAATCGTATACGCTGAGGATTCCATCAGATGGATAGCTTCTCTGGCTCAACTCGTGCATAAAAGATGGCCTCCTTTTTGGGGAAGCCATCTCAACGATATTACGGTATTTTAACTTTTTCGGCTTCTTTCCTGTTCCTGCTGCGGCGTATTGTCTTTTTGTCGCCGCTCAGCCTGCTTAATATGCAGCCGATCAAGCACCGACCACCTGCCGCCAATGCGCCGGGGCTTTTTCGGCACATTATTGACGCAGCCATCTATCATATTGTAATTTTGCTCTGTGCCGGATTCTTTGGCACGTTCCGCTGTGCCGTTTTCAAAGAACTTCTGATGGTGCAGCAGTTCAGGTTTTGGGCCTTGCATGAAAGCGCGCATCTTTCTGGTAGCTTCTCCATCGAAACCTAAAGCTGTCTGCGTCACAAAGGCTCCACTCTCGTGAAGAATAATGCTCGGTGGTGGATTCTTCGTTTGTTCACTTCTCATCTGAACAAACCGCTGACCATCGACCTCTACTTCATCCGATACAAGCCATGTTCCTTTTTGCCCTGCCACCTGATAGCCGCCCTCATCAAGAATCAGGTATGTGCCGCTCTGGGGCTTTGGGAAAAAGCCGTTGAATCTCACCAGCCTATCCTTATCAACATAGAAAAAAGAGGTTTTGCCTGCCGCAGTCAATCCGATGACATCACTGACCCCAAATTTTCTAATTTTGAATTTGTCCGGGTTAATGCTTTCCATCTTTTTACGAATCGCTTCCTCGCCCATTCCTCGCGTAGCCGTACCGGAATAGCCCGTACCATAATTGTCTGCGGTTATCATAAAGCCATGCTGAATCTGGTATTCATAGCTGCGGCAGCGATACTCACGGTTTTTCTCAGAATTGTCGATCTGGTAAATCACAAATATATCTGAACTCATTTTCCTGCATCATCCTCCGGCCTATGCCACTCCAACTCCAGCCCCTTGAACTGCTGCTCATTCAACT
>ERZ1106954.903-NODE-903-length-23845-cov-12.621648_pt1 | contig 23845 bp, 17 predicted proteins | sample MGYA00403678_ERZ1106954 | MGnify/ENA primary metagenome ERZ1106954 (study PRJEB35170, sample SAMEA104062445) | human gut metagenome | biome: human gut; feature: human-associated habitat; material: faeces | place: Denmark | collected 2012-08-20 ... | reverse complement strand
TGGTAGCGCGCTTGGTTCGGGACCAAGAGGCCGGGAGTTCAAGTCTCCCCACTCCGACCAAAAGTCCACCGTAGATTGATTTACGGTGGACTTTTTATTATAAATAGTTCTGAAAATTGGAACTCAACGAGGCATTTATAATGAATATTGAGACTGCCAGAATGGTCATTCGTGATTTTACCATAAATGATATAAACGATATGCAGGATATCTTGGGCGATGCCGAAACAATGAAGAATTGCGAGCCCGCGTATACTATTGAGAAAACGGCCGATTTTTTGCAGAAATTCTGCATAGAAAAAGGAGGGGCCGTTGCCGCAGTACACAAAGAAACCGCCAAAGTGATCGGATATATTCTCTTCAACGAGTTCGGCGAAGGCGTATATGAAATCGGGTGGTTTTTCAACAGAGCTTTCTGGGGACAGGGGTTTGCTTATGAATCCTGCAAAGCGGTCATTGACTATGCTCTTGATAAGATGAATGCGCATAAAGTGTTTGCCGAAACGATCGACGGAATCAAATCCGTCAATCTTATGAAAAAGCTTGGAATGAAGCCGGAAGGGATACAGAGAAGCCAGACGAAAGACAATTTTGGAAACTGGGCGGATCTATACTTATATGGTATTCTTTCAGAATACAGACAGTAACCCAACAGACATTCCACCGTGGGACGGCAGGTAAACACAAACATGAAAAAAATTCGTACAACTATAATTCTGCTCCTGTGCGTCGCGCTGACGCTGTGCGGCTGCGCGGCGGGCGAGACGAGCCGCCGCGAACCGGTGCGGGAGCTTACGTGTACGCATCCCGCCGCGCTCTCCGGCATATATCCGGCGGGCGGGTCGAAACTATACATATGCTCGTCGGACTATGAGGCGGAGCGCACGACCGTGCAGCTCGTTGACGCTGGCTCCGACGCAGTATGCGGCGAGGTCATGCTGGACGGCGTCTGGAGCATCAAGTCTCAGTCCTTCTCCGACGGCCGGCTCGCGCTCTATTCCCGCGACGACAACACATGGCGCTTCCTCAGCTCATCGCTGGCCGACATCGGCGGCGCAATGACCGACAACGTGGACGGCTTCTTCTCCTACGACGCTAGCGCCTACTACTATCTGAGCGACAGTGTCCTCTGCCGCCAGGACATCGCAAGCGGCGAGCGGAGCCGCGTTCCGCTGTCTCCCGATCTGCGGATACTGGACATCACCGCTTTCGATGCACAGAGCGGCAGGATGGCCGTTCAGTTCTTCCTCTCGCCCTACGGCAGCGAATGCGGCACCGCAATCCTCGACACTGCGTCCGGTCAACTCTCCATGCTGTGCTCCGCCCGATATCAGACGGCCTTCACCGGCGGCCTGTGCCTGCTGGAATTTGACACCGACGCAATGGGCTATTCCGCGCTGTACGAGTCCGGCAGCGGCTTCATATACGCCGCCGCGGACGTTTTCCGGGGAAACAGCGCCGATCTGTACGCGGTATCCGGCGCGCCATACCTTATCGGCGTTGCGGACGGCGGCACATGCGTATACTCGCTGGGCGACAAACTTGAAATCTGCCCGCTGGCGGACTCCGGCGTCACCGGCGAGATGTATTTCTCCTGCTATCTTCCGGACGCGGCGCTGCTCGCCGGAGCGGTGTACCGTGACGGCGCGTTCCATCTCTACGCCATCGACCCCGCGCAGCTCTCATTTGCGGAGCTTGACGGCGCGGTCAGCGCGGAATCGCCCCTCACCGTTGACAGTTCTCTCGCAGATAACTACTGGCTGGAGGACTCCGGCGCGCCCGTGGCCGAGAATTTACAGCAGGCGCGGCAGTACGCGGACACGCTGGAGGCTAAATACAGTGTGCGCATCTTGCTCTCCTCGCAGTGCGCTTCCGCCGCCGCGCTCTGTGACCGCGCCATCACGCTGACCGACACAATGAGCGCCGACGAGGAGCTGTACGGTATAAACGCCGCGCTCGACGCGCTGTCGCGCACACTCTCCCTGTACCCCGACGGCTTCTTCGCGCAGTTTAAAAACGGCATGGGCGAGGGCGGAATCCGCTTCCTCCTGACGGAGCGGATCGACAGTGACTACGGTGTCGTGGGCTGCGCCTACGAGAGCCGCGAATGGCAGAACATCGCGCTGGACGTCCGCATGGCGGACGGGCTTGACACCATCATCTGCCATGAGCTGTGGCACGCGACCGAGAACCACATTCTCTCGCGTGATTACTCTGCGTTTTCGCCCGACGCATGGGCGGCGCTGAACCCCGAGGGCTTCGCCTACTGCGAGGATCCGACGCAGTCCGACTCGATGCTGGAATGGACGCTGTACAGCAGCAGCCCTGACAACGTGTATTTCGTTGACGGCTACTCCTGCGTGAACGAGCGCGAGGACAGGGCGCGCATCATGGAATACTTCATGGTGCACGAGGACGAGGCCGGTCTGCTGATCGAGTCCCCGGCCATACGGCAGAAGCTCCAGTTCATGTGCGATGCCGTGCGTAATAACTTTGACACCACCGGATGGAGCGCCGTCCGCTGGGAATCACTTTTAAGGTGAATATGGCATAAAAGTTCCTGAGTTTTTTGAAAACTCAGGAACTTTTTTCTTGTCTTACTGCTTGATCTGCTTGACAGCCTCGTTTATGCCCGTGGCCGCGAAGCCGCTGACGATGCCGACCGCTACGGCGGTTATGTAGTCGCCCGCCGGATAGTCCGGCATATATCGCATAGCCAGCACGCCAAGGATGCCGCCCACGACGCCGCAGATGATGGGTATCCACTTGTTATCGAGGCCGCTCGCCTTGACGAGCTGACCTGCAAGATAGCAGATCACCGTTATCGCGGCGACGCCCGCAATTCCGAAATCCATGCTCTCACCTCCCTTCATCATAATCCAAGCTGCCCCAGCGCGTATGCGAGCACCGCGCCGACAAGCAGCCATATCACCTTATCGACCAGCTCCTCCCAGCGCCTTGCGGGCTTGCCGGTCAGGGTCTTGATGTCTGACTTCATAACCGTGAGATCCCGCTCCATGCCGCCCTGCTTCGTGGCAAGCTCCTTAACCGAGAGGGCAAGGTCTGTCAGCGCGCTCTGGTTCCGCTCGATCTCCTCTATACGATGCGTATTCGAGCGGCTGCGCGCGTCAACGCGCTCTATTTTGAGCGCAAGTTCTTCTGCCGTCACCGTTCATCCTCCTATCAGCCTTGACCATGTGTTTGCTCCGGCAACGCCGTCCACGGCCAGCCCGTGCGCGCGCTGGAACGCCCACACCGCAAGCTTCGTGCAGGTTCCGAAGTCCCCGTCCGCGCCGCAGGAGCCGCAGGAATACCCTCGCCCGATCAGCAGCAGCTGCATCGAACGCACCGCTTCGCTCACGTCGCCCTGACGCAGCAGCGGCAGCTGCACCGCGGTGCTGTTCTTCTCCGTACCGGCGGCGACCGCCGCGCCCTGCGCCCAATCCGCGGGCACATCGCCGTAGCTTATCCAGCCCGGCAGCCCCCAAAGCGCCCAGCCGCGATCCTTCAGGCGGGTCCTGACAACACCCTTCGCGTGCCCTGATGCCTCCACGACGTATCCGTCTCCGACGTACACGCCGACGTGTCCGAGCCCCTCCATGAACACACAGGCTCCCGTGAGCTGCGGCATCTTCGCGATATCGCCGCGCCGGACGCAGCTCCGGTACAGCCCGCTCACCGCGACGTCCTGCGCGGCGCAGTACACGGGTGCGCTCTTCGGCGTCTCGCTCCACAGATAGCCCTTGATAAGCCCCACGCAGTCATGGACGCGCTTGCCGAACTGCGACTTGAAGTCATCCGCAGTGTAATATTCCGGGTACTGCGCGCGCTTCTGCGCCAGCAGCGCCGCCGATGCCGTCTGCCCGAAGGTGCCCCACCAATAGGGGCGTCCGAGCTGCGCCAGCGCGTATTGTGCCAGTCCTTCTCCCGTTTTTGTCGTCATGTTCTGTCACCTCGTTTCGTGCTCTCGTTTTGTCCTGTAAAACAGAACTTAATTTCTAAATGATTGACGCCGCAGGCAGCATGCCCGTAGGCGTCCTTTTTGGGCTTATGCCCGCATATGTATGCTCTGAGCATAGTTTCCTCCTTTGTGTTATAATCAGATATTATTCTGCCTCAAATATCTTGTTGAGATAATATCACATCATATCCGTTTTGTCAAGTTAAACAGAACTAAATTTGCGGTAAAATTTTCTATCTGTCAGTCCGATTTGAGTTATAAAAATGCATACGATTATGAATAAGATTTCTTTCGCAAGCGTCTATCTGCTCCGGGTGTCAAGGTCATCTGCTCTTCTATATTAGATTTCATAGTGCATTACGTTAGATAAACGAGCCTGTTTTTTGGGCAAATTATCTTATTTACCCATACATTTCCTTTGCATATTTTTTGCGCCATATGCTTGATTCTTTTCGTTTAAACGAGTAGAATACATTTACACTTACGAAAGCAGGTGACGCTATGGAATACATATCGGCCAAGGAGGCTGCGGAGCGCTGGGGTATACAAGTCCGCGGCGTGCAGGAGCTGTGCAAGGCAGGGCGCATACAAGGCGCGTTCAAATTTGAACGTTCGTGGATGATTCCGGCTTCGGCGCAAAAGCCGGAGGATCCCCGCCGCGCCGGGTCAAAGAGTTCCGGTGCGGTCTCGTATGGCTACTATCCCGGCCTAATTTCATACTTCATACATGCGCCGTCCGGCAAATCTGACAGGCTTCCAACTGGTATAACCGACCCGGCGGCTATACTGGAGTATAAGGCGGAGCTTCTGTATTTCACTGGCGAGATTGACGCCTGCCGTGACATGCTGCACGGCGTGGATGACGGCGGCACACTTCTCAGCAGGCTATCCCTCGTTCTGCCGCTGAGCGTATGTCTTGGCGACGTGCCGGCCTTTAATTCCGCCGTTGAGGGTGTATACGCGCTGATAGATCAGGCTCCCGACAGCGTCGGCTCCCGCGCGGCACGGCTGCTGCACTCATGCACGGCGCTGGGCCTATACATGCCGCACTTTGTACCGGAGTGGATCCGGGACGGGCAGTTCGCCGGGCTGCCGGCTGAGCTTATCCCCTTTGCGATATACACACGCAGCAAATATCTTCTCACCGCGAAGCGTGAAGCGGAGGCAAAGGCCGCAGCTGAAACCGCGCTGAGCTTTCTGCCCGTGGAAAGCGGCTTCAGCCTGATTCATCTTTATCTCCGTCTCATATGCAGCGCCGCCCTCTGCGCCGCCGGCGACATGCACGCCAGCGAGGCACACCTGCGGGAAACCATGTCTCTCGCCATGCCGTATGACTATGTAATCCCCTTCACCGAGTTTCTTACCTTGCACAGCGGCCTTATAGAATCCGTGTCACAGCAGGAATATCCGGAGCAGTACAGGCGCGTTATACAGCTCTGGACAAGATGCTGGAAGAACTGGATGGCTTTCCGCGGCCGGCTCACCATGTCAAGCGCAACCGCCATTCTCTCCAACCGCGAGTACCATCTCGCCCATCTCCTCGCCGACGATCTCACCTATGCGGAGGCCGCCGAACGGCTTGGCATGAGCGTCGGCAGCGTAAAAAACATGGCGTCGGTCATATATGCCAAGCTCCACGTCGGCGGTAAAACGGAGCTGAAGAATTACGTTTTGTAACTGCTTCCAACCGCCAAATAACTACAAAAACGGCACTTCAAAATTTGACAGATTTCGGTTATTATAAGCGTGTAATATAGTTATGCGAAGCGTATGCCGCTCAGCCGTCCGGGAGCGTCTCAGGTTCCGGGCGTGAACGCGGTATACAGCTGTCCATGCCCCGGCGGGGTGCGTCTCAGTCCCCCATCGGCTGCCTGCGGCGGCAAAGCATACTTATTCATATGGTATTTTATTTGGGGAGGTTTATTCACAGAAATGAAAAAAAGACTCTTTGCACTGTTTCTGTGCCTGTGCATGGTGATGACGCTGCTGCCTGTCGGCGCCTTCGCAGAAGGCACGGAAGCCCAGTCCGGATTGGCCGCCGGCGGAGCATCCGTCACGTCCGTCAATCCTGTCGAGACGCCCGATACGCATATAACTTTCAAGTTCTATAACGGGGAGACGCTTCTCGACACACAGGTCGTCAACGGCAACGGCCAGCTCACCGCTCCGGCGACGCCCGCCATCGAGGGTGGCCGCAAGTTCCTCGGCTGGTATGCCGTTGATGCCACCGGCCAGCTTGAGGCACAGGAGTTCGACTTCAGCAACGCGTACACCAATTACAGTGGCCGCAGTGAAGTCAAGGTCATGGCCAAGTTCGAGGCCGTGTTCTACGTGTACTTTATGACCGTTGACGGGCAGGTGCACTCCACCGCGATCGCAAACGCGGCCAACGACTTCAAGGTCGCTCTGCCTACGGACTATGAGCCGAATGGCAAGGTAGTCACCGGCTGGGTCGTCGGCAACGATGCGGTATTCACCGCCGATACCGTCGTCACTGCCGACACCTATGTCTACCCCGTCACCGAGGACTGCTACTGGGTCACCTTCAACACCACCGGCGGCAGCATGGTAGCCTCCCGCTCCATTAAGAAGGGCGAGGCTCTTAACCTCAGCACCGTCACCGTTCCCTACCGCACCGGCTACAGCTTCAAGGGCTGGAGCACCACTGCGGACGGTGCCAATGTTGTTACCTCCATTGCGCCCACTGCTGACACCACCCTCTACGCCGTCTGGGAAGGCGACGATGTCAAGTACATGGTCGTCTACTGGGGCGAGAACGCGGACGATACCAATTACTCCGCTCTGGCCACCGCTACTCTGACCGGCAAGGTCGGCAGCACGGTAACGCTCAATGCAACCACCGGCGCACTGCCAAACAGTGTGTCTGACAGACAGCACTTCAAGTTCAGCTCGTCCGACTCGGCAACCATCCGCGCCGACGGCTCCAGCGTTCTGAATGTCTATTTCTCCCGTAACAGCTACAAATTGACTTTCCGCGAGTACACAGGGGGATTTTTTAGCGGCAGCTACCACACCGTAGCTACAATAACCGCAAAATATAACGCTTCGATTTTTGCCGAGTTTGGCAAGCATCCGTTCAACACGACTTATAACGGACGTGCATGGGAGTGCACCGATAGCAATAAATATAACTACGCACTCCAGACGCTCGACCGTATGCCCGGCTTCGATGCAACCTTTGATCTCTATGATAAGAGCAGCAACAAACTCAAGACCATATATTACTATGTGCAGAATGTTGGAACGACTGTAAACAGCAATCGTTGGCCTACCAGCACTGCCAACTTCAGTCTGTACAAGGAAGTACAAACATACTTCAATTATGCTACTTACGATGAAGAGTATCATAACATAGACGGCTTTAATCGGTACAGCGCCAGCGTTGCCGGTTTTTACCGTAACCAGAAAGACTTCAGCAACAACACGCTTTACCTTTACTACATGCGCAAGTCCTACACGCTCACCTTCAACAACTACGGTGCCGTTTCTGACAACACCGTAGAATACGAAGCTAAGCTGGACAGCTACAACAACTATGTTCCTGCACGTCCTGAAGGCTTCAGCGAGAACGCAGTGTTCATGGGCTGGTACGAGGTCGAGCCTTCTCAGATAACCAGCACTACGCAGCACTTCGACTTCACCGGCAAGACGATGCCCGCGGACAACCTCACCCTCTTCGCATACTGGGTCGAGAAGCCCGTCACGCTGACGGTGCAGGTTCCCACACTCGGCGGATATACCGCGTCCAATTACGAGGTCGCCATCGGTACAGTCATCTCCGGCGTGGACGTGTTCAAGGATGCCGAGGCCAAGATCGCCGAGGCAGGCAGAACCGTTCTCAAGTGGGTATACGAGGACGGCACTGCCGTTGACGTCAACAGCGCCATCGGCAGCGACACCACCGTCAAGGCAGTCCTTGAGGGCGAGGTCTACACGCTGACCTACGTCACCGGAACCGACGCCGCGATAACCGACGAAAACCGCTACGAATATGAGGCGCTTGCACAGGTCAAGGACGGCAGCGGGCTCAAGAGCGGCGACAAGGTGTTCGCATACTGGACTGACGAGACCGGCAAGGTCTACTATCCCGGCAGCTACGTCACCATGACCGGCAACAAGACCCTCACCGCGAACTACGTCGACCCCAGCGTCAAGGTCACGCTCACCTACCACTCGAACTTTGACACTGACCAAACCAAGACCATCGACGCCGTTCCCAACAACGACAAGGTCACCGTCATGGCTTACGACGCAACCGGCATGACCACGCGTCCCGGCTACGAGTTCAAGGGCTGGGCAGACACGGCTGACGCAGATACGGCTAACTACCCCGCAGGCTCCGAAGCCCGTCTGGACAACGTCGGCTCCAACGACCTCTACGCCGTCTGGGAAGCCATCGACGTGGACTACACCGTTGAGTTCTACTATCAGAACACTGACGGTACATACCCCGACAAGGCAAAGGATGAAAATATCGTTACCCGTCAGGGCAAGACAGACTCCACCGTCTCCGTAACCGACGCTGACAAGGCAGACAAGGACAACGGCAAGTACGTCTATGACACCGCAGCTTCTAACATTGAGAGCGGCACTGTCGCCGCAGACGGCAGTCTCGTACTGAAGCTTTACTTCAAGCTTAACCAGTCGAGCTATACCGTCAGATATCTCTGGAACGGTACCAAGGATAAGGTTGCCGACGACAAGGTTGTTGCAGACCAGACCGTAGGCCAGACCATCACCGAGACCCCGATCCCGGTCGGCGGATACACCGCCGTCAGCACCGGCTCCCAGAGCATCACTCTCGTTCCCGACAGCAGCAGCAACGTAATCACCTTCTATTATTATAAAAACGTTGAGCTGACCGCGAACAGCGCTACACACGAATACAACGGCAGAGAGCAGTCCGTCAGCGGCTTCACCGGCGCACCGGAGGATGCCGGCTTCTCGGCCATCACCGTCGGCGCAGCCGGCACTGATGTTGGCGAGTACCCCGCAAAATTTGCCGAAGGTACCGTAGGCACTAAGGACAGCACAGGAAAGTATATCGTCGTCAAGGCAACCGACGGCATGCTTAAAATAACCCCGATATCAAACGTAATCACCATCACCGCTAACAGCAAGACCAGAGAGTACAACGGTGAGGCGCTCACCGACAATGGCTGCACCTTCACCGAGGGCGTCCTCGTTGATGGCGACGTGCTTCAGGCAGTCGTTGAGGGCAGCCAGACCAACAAGGGCGGCAGCGCAAACGTTGTCAAGTCCTACAAGGTCGTGCGCGGCAGCGATGATGTCACCGGCAACTACAAATTCACCAACTCCGTTGACGGCACCCTGACCGTCACCCCGCGCGTAGTCGTCATCGAGTCCGAGGGCGGCCGCAGGGTCTACAACAGCCAGCCGCTCACCAATCCCAACTACAAGTTCACCACCGGCAGCTTCGTTGACGGCGAAGTCTCCGAGGTCAAGACCACCGGAACCATCACCGATGTCGGCAGTGTTGACAACACCATCGTGTACACCACTACCGATAAGTTTGATGCCAACAACTACGACATCACCCTTACCCCCGGCAAGCTGGAGATAACCCCCGTTACCGCTGAAGTGGTCGTCACCATCACCGAGAACCGCGGCACTGCAAAGTATGACGGCAGCGAAAAGACCGTCACCGGCTACGACACCGAGATCAGCAATCCGCTCTACACCACTGATGACTTCCGCTTCACCGGCGATCCCACTATCACCGGCACCGATGCCGGCAGCTATGACATGGAGCTTGTTCCCGAAAACTTTGAGAACATCAGCAATAACTTCTCCAATGTTGAGTTTGTCATCGAGGACGGCACGCTGACCATCTCCAAGCGTGAGGTAACTCTCACCTCCGCAACCGACAGCAAGATGTATAACGGTATCCCGCTCACCAACCATAATGTCACCGTCTCCGGCGACGGCTTCGTTGACAGCGAGGGCGCGTCCTACACCTTCACCGGCAGCCAGCTCGATGTCGGCAGCAGCAAGAACACCTTCGACTACGAGCTGAATGACAACACCAAGGCAAAGAACTACGAGATCACCAAGGAATACGGCGACCTGACCGTCACCGCAGTTTCCACCCAGATCGTCATCACCGCGAACAGCGACTCCAAGGTCTATGACGGTCAGCCCCTCACCAACGGCAACTACACCTACACCGGTAAGCTCGCCGAGGGTGACAAGCTTGAGGTCGAAGTCGTTGGCAGCCAGACCGATAAGGGCAGCAGCGACAACGTCGTCAAGTCCTACAAGGTCACGCGCGACGGCGTTGACGTCACCAACAACTACACCTTCGGTGCAAGCCAGAAGGGCACGCTCACCGTCACCCCGCGTCCCGTAACGCTCACCTCCGGCGGTGGTGAAAAGGAATATGACGGCAATCCGCTCACCAATCCCACCGTCACCGTCGGCGGCAGCGGCTTCGTCGCAGGCGAGGGTGCGACCTACAACGTCACCGGCAGCCAGACCGATAAGGGCAGCAGCAAGAACTGGTTCACATACACGCTGACCGGAGGCACCAAGGCTGACAACTACACCATCACTCAGGAATACGGCGAACTGGTCGTCACCAAGAACACCAGCGTGATCAACATCACCGCAAAGAGTGCGAACAAGACCTACGACGGTCAGGCGCTCACCGAGACCCGCTACACCTTCACGCAGAACATCCTCGCCGAGGGCGACGTGCTTACCGCAGTCGTCGAAGGCAGCCAGACCGACGCCGGCAGCAGCGCAAACGTTGTCAAGTCCTACCGAGTCATGCGCGGCGAGACCGACGTCACCGACTTCTACACCTTCGGTGAGATCGAGAACGGCACTCTGACCGTCACCGAACGCAAGGTCACTCTGACCAGTAAGAGCGCCGATAAGCCCTATGACGGTACCCCGCTCACCAGCCCCGATGTCACCGTCTCCGACGAAGGCTTCGTTGACGGCGAGGTCAGCGACATCAAGGCCATCGGCACCATAACCGACAAGGGCAGCGTCCCCAATACCATCACCTTCACCGAGGGCGAGAACTTCAAGGCCAGCAACTACATTATCGTCAGAGAGACCGGTACTCTCACCATCACCGCTGACGCGACCGAAGTTGTTGTCTACATCTCCGGCAACACCGGCACCGAGAAGTATGACGGCACCGAAAAGACCGTCACCGGCTACAAAGTGACCAGCATCAGCAGCGACCTCTACAAGGAAAGCGACTTTGCATTCACCGGCAATGCGACGGTCTCCGCTACCGACGCCAGGGCGACCTCTTACCCGATGGGTCTTACCGCAGGCAACTTTGAGAACAAGAACGATAACTTCAGCAAGGTCACCTTCGTCGTTACCGACGGCTCCCTGACCATCGATCCGCGCACCGTCACTCTCACCAGCGAGAGCGCGACCAAGGAATACGACGGCACCCCGCTCACCCGTCCCGATGTCACCGTCTCCGGCGACGGCTTCGTTGAAGGCGAGGTCAGCGGCATCAAGGCCACCGGCAGTATCACCTACTACGGTGAGGTTGACAACGACATCAAGTACACCAAGGAAGCAGGCTACAAGGATTCCAACTACATCGTCACCCCCGAGATCGGCAAGCTGGGCATCGCCCGCAGCTCCAAGGAGCTCAAGGTCGTTGCGAACAGCGGCACCTGGGAGTATGACAGCAAGTTCCACGCCGACGGCGGCTACACCGTGACCTTCGGCGAAGAGAGCTACAACGTTGCAGCCGGCGAATCCGCCAAGCTCTCCACCGGTGATACCGTCACCGCGATCATCACCAAGCAGGTCAAGAACGTCGCCGACAGCGCAGACGGCAACAACGCCATCGTCACCCTGACGATAGACAACGCCGCGCAGTACGCGAACGTATCCCAGGCCAACGGCACCCTGACCATCACCGCAAAGCCCCTGACCATCACCGCCGACAGCGCGGAGAAGGTCTATGACGGTCAGCCTCTCACCAAGAACAGCTTCACCAACACCGAGCTTGCCGAGGGCGATAAGCTCACCGCCACCGTCACCGGCAGCCAGACCAACGTTGGCAGCAGCGATAACGTCGCCTCCGCCGCAGTCATTATGGCAGGTGAAGAAAACGTCACCGCAAACTACACCATCGCCTACGAGAAGGGCAGCCTCACCGTCACTCCCGTGACCGACGAAGTAATCGTTACCGTCACCGAGCGCGGCGGCGACTACCTGTACGACGGCGGCGAAAAGGTCGTCACCGGCTATGACGCCGTAAGCAGCAATCCGCTCTACACCGCGAACGATTACAGCTTCAGCGGCGACGCGACCGTCAAGAGCACCAACGCGGGCAGCTACGACATGGAGCTTGCTCCCGAAGACTTCAAGAACACCAGCACGAACTTCACCAATGTCACCTTCATCATCGTTGACGGCAAGCTCAACATCGCACAGCGCAAGGTTCTCATGACCTCCGCTGATGACGAGAAGGTCTACGACGGCACTCCGCTAACCAACTCCACCGTTACCGTCACCGGAGACGGCTTCGCTGAGGGCGAGGGTGCGGCCTACACCGTGACCGGCAGCCAGCTTGACGAGGGCAGCAGCAACAACAGCTTCACCTATGAACTGAACGAAGGCACTCTTGCCGCAAACTACATCATCGAGACCAAGGAAGGCGAACTCACCGTCAAGCCGATCCTCACCGAGATCACTATCACCGCAAGCAGCGGCGAGAAGATGTATGACGGCTCCGCACTCATCAACGGCGGCTACACTTTCACCTCCGGCATCCTTGTTGACGGCGATGTGCTTACCGCAGTCGTCGAGGGCAGCCAGCTCAACGCAGGCAGCAGCGCAAACGTCGTCAAGTCCTACCGCGTCATGCGCGGCGAGACCGACGTCACCGCAAACTACCGCTTCGCAGAATCCGTTGACGGCAAGCTCACCGTTACCGCGCGCAAGGTCGTTATGACCTCCGCGGACGACGAGAAGGTCTACGACGGCACTCCGCTCACCAATGACGAGATCACCGTCACCGGCGACGGCTTCATCGAGGGCGAAGGCGTCACCTATGACGTCACCGGCAGCCAGCTCGACGTCGGCAGCAGCGACAACAGCTTCACCTACGAGCTGAACGAGGGCACTCTTGCCGAGAACTACATCATCGAGACCGAGGAAGGCAAGCTCACCGTCACCAGCCCCGAGCAGCACATCGTCATCACCGCGAACAGCGCGGAGAAGACCTATGACGGCACTCCGCTCACCGACGATGGCTTCACCTACACCGACTTCGTTCTCGCCGAGGGCGACGTGCTTGAGGCAGTCGTCGAAGGCAGCCAGACCGATGCCGGCAGCAGCGTGAACGTCATCAAGTCCTACCGCGTCATGCGCGGCGATGAGGACGTCACCGCAAACTACATCTTTGACGACTCCGTTGACGGCACTCTGACCGTTACCAAGCGCAAGGTAACTCTCACCTCCGGCACCGCCTGCAAGATCTACGACGGCAAGTACCTCACCTGCAACAAGGTCGAGGTCGGCGGAGACGGCTTTGTTGAAGGCGAAGGCGCGACCTACGATGTGACTGGCAAGCGCAAGGACATCGGCTGGAGCTACAACGACTTCACCTACAAACTCAACGACAACACCAAGGCCGACAACTACGAGATCACCGTTGAGCGCGGCTTCCTGTACGTCAAGGATCAGGCTGAAAAGCCCAAGACCGGCGACAGCAGCGACCTTCTCCTCCTGCTTGCCCTCATGAGCATGAGCGGCGCAGGCGCAGCGGGCACTGTGTACCTCTACCGCAGAAAGCGCGAGGAGCAGGAATAAGCTCAAAATAGCAAAGCACTAAACTAAACGAATCCCCTCCGCAGTGATAAACTGCCGAGGGGATTTCAATTTATACAATTATATAAGCGCATAAGCGCGCCGCATCAAAATGCGGCGCTGTCCGATGCGGGCTGTGTTTGATTTCCAAATTAGTTCACATAATGTTGTATACATAATATTATTTACATAAGCTTATATCAAGCTGCTCAAAAATACACATAAAAAGTGTCAAAAAGCCTTGAAAAATCAGCATTTTTAGCCGCTTGTGTTTTTCCTTTCTCTGTGTTAGCATAGATGACCCACGGATATTGAAAACGGAGGATCGGCGCGCTGCGCCGTTTTTTGATATGGACGAGCATAGGATTCAACGCAATGCAATAACCGAGGGCAGCATCCTCAAGCAGCTGATGAACTTCTTCTTCCCCGTTCTGCTCGGTATGCTGTTCCAGCAGCTGTATAACATGGCCGACGCGGTAATAGTCGGCCGCTTTGTCGGCAAAAATGCGCTCGCCGCCGTCGGCGGCTCCGCCTCACAGATACTGAACCTCATCATCGGTTTCTTCACCGGCCTGTGTTCCGGCGCTACGGTCATCATAGCGCAGTATTACGGCGCAAACGACGACGAGGACGTCAGCAAGGGTGTACAGACCGCCATAGTTTTTGCGGCCGTCTGCGGCGTTATAATGACCGTTGTGGGCATTGTGACCGCGCCGTGGCTCCTGCGCATTATGGATACTCCGGAGGAGACTATGGCCGACTCCGTGAGCTATATGCGCATCGTCTATATGGCGATGATCCCTGCTATGATCTACAACATGGGTTCGGCCATACTGCGCGCGGTCGGCGATTCGAAGCGCCCGCTGTATTTCCTCATCATCTGCTGCGTGCTCAATGTTGCGATGGATATCGTCGCCGTCGTCGTATTTGATCTGGCTGTTGAGGGCGTCGCCATTGCGACGAGCCTTGCCCAGCTAATCAGCGCCGTGCTCGTCTGCCGCAGCCTGATACGCAGCAAGCAGAGCTACCGGCTCGAGCTGAAAAACATACGCATCGAGGGACGCATGATGCGCCGCGCGGTGCACATCGGCCTTCCCGCAGGGCTTCAGTCCGTGCTCTACGCCGTCTCCAACATGATAATCACAGCGTCCATCAACAAGTTTGGCACGGACACCGTCGCCGCGTGGGTTGCCGTGAACAAGCTCGACGCATTCAACTGGATGGTGATGAGCGCATACAGCATCTCGCTGATGACCTTTGTCGGTCAGAACTACGGTGCCGGTCTGTATGACCGCGCACGTGCCAGTCTGCGCGACTGTATGGCGCTCGGAATAATCACAACCTCGCTCATCTCAGTTTTGTTTATGCTGACATGCCGCTTTTTCTTCGGTCTTTTTGTCGAGGATGAATCAGTCATGGTCATCGCAGTGGAAATACTTGGCTTTATGGCGCCGTGGTACTGGCTGTACGCACCGATTGAAATATTCGGCGGCGGTCTGCGCGGGCTTGGCGACACGCTGATACCCACGATCATCACCGCCGCGGGCATCTGCCTGACGCGCGTCATCTGGATATACACCGCCGTCCCGCGCTGGCACAGCATCAGCACCGTCGCGCTCAGCTATCCGCTGACCTGGGGACTGACCGCCGTTGCGTTCGTGATATACTACTTCGGTTTCGTACGCAAGCGTCTTATGAGGGCTAACAATGGAAAATGAACTTATATGCCTGTGTGACCGTCCGGAGCTTATTGAGACGGCGGCGCAGTGGTTCCACAAGAAATGGGGTGTGCCGCTGGAGGCATATCTTGAGAGCATGAATGACAGCCTCACGGCGAGCGCTGTCCCACGCTGGTATGTGATGCTCGGCGGCAACGGCGAGATAATCGGCGGGCTGGGAGTTCTACTGCATGGCAACCGGCGACGGCGAGGAAACGCCGAGCAGAATGTACGTACATAAGAACACCGACAAGCATTGAGCTTGCCGGTGTTTTTTTACACTATGTAATAAGCGGAGTTGAAAATCGATTTGTAATTTTTTCTCCCTCAGTCGGCTGCGTCGACAGCTTCCCCATCAGAGGGAGCCAAAAATGTCTGCTTAGCTTATATGATAAATAAGAAAACAGCCGGAGCAAATGCTCCGGCTGTTCAAAACAAATGAATTACTCGTTGATGCCGATGACAACACCGGAACCGACGGTACGGCCACCCTCACGGATAGCGAAACGCAGACCGGTCTCGATTGCGATCGGGGTGATCAGCTCGACGTCCATGTCGACGTTGTCGCCGGGCATGCACATCTCAACACCCTCGGGGAGGCTGATGACGCCGGTCACGTCGGTGGTACGGAAGTAGAACTGGGGACGGTAGTTGTTGAAGAACGGGGTGTGACGGCCGCCTTCGTCCTTGGACAGAACGTAGACCTGACCCTTGAACTTGGTGTGGGGGTGAATGGACTTGGGAGCAGCCAGAACCTGACCACGCTCAACAGCCTTCTTGTCGATACCACGGAGCAGGCAGCCGACGTTGTCGCCAGCCTCTGCGTACTCGAGGGTCTTGTGGAACATCTCGGTACCGGTAACGGTGGTCTCGGTGGACTCGTCCTTCAGACCAACGATCTCGACCTTGTCGCCGATCTTGACGCGGCCACGCTCAACACGACCGGTAACAACAGTGCCACGGCCGGAGATGGTGAAGACGTCCTCGATGGGCATAAGGAAGGGCATGTCGGCCTTACGGTCGGGAGTGGGGATCCAGGTGTCAACAGCTTCCATGAGGTTCTTGATGCACTCGAACTCAGGAGCGTTGGGATCGTTGGACTCGGAAACGAGAGCGTTCAGAGCGGAACCACGGATGATCGGGGTGTCATCTCCGGGGAAGCCGTAGAAGTCGAGCAGCTCGCGGACTTCCATCTCGACGAGCTCGAGGAGCTCTTCGTCATCGACCTGGTCGCACTTGTTCAGGAAGACGAGGACGGAAGGAACGTTAACCTGACGGGCGAGCAGAAGGTGCTCACGAGTCTGAGCCATGGGGCCGTCGGAAGCAGCGATAACGAGGATAGCGCCGTCCATCTGAGCAGCACCGGTGATCATGTTCTTGATATAGTCGGCGTGGCCCGGGCAGTCAACGTGGGCGTAGTGGCGGCCCTGGATCTGAACGCCGTCTTCGCCGGTCTTGTAGTTGTGGCCGATGCGGTCTTCGGTCTGGTACTCAACGTGTGCGGTGTTGATGGTGATACCACGCTCACGCTCTTCAGGAGCCTTGTCGATGGAAGAGTAGTCAGTGTACTCTGCGCCGCCCTGCATAGCAAGGTACTTGGTGATGGCAGCGGTAAGAGTGGTCTTGCCGTGGTCGATGTGGCCGATGGTGCCGATGTTGCAATGGGGCTTGCTTCTGTTGTACATCTGTTTTGCCATTAGAATATCCTCCTAAATTATTGATTTATCAAACATTGTTCTCGAAACCCGCGCGTGATTTAACGAGGGCTTCCTGCAAATTCTTGGGCAGCATAACGAAGTGGCTGGGCTCCATGCTGTAGGTAGCTCTGCCCTGAGTCTTGCTGCGCAGGTCGGTAGCATAGCCGAACATCGTGGAAAGCGGAACATTGCTCTCGATGGTAGCAGTGCCGTTTCTGATGTCGGTGCCTACTATCTGGCCGCGTCTGGCGTTGATATCGCCCATAACGTCTCCCATGTATTCATCGGGAGCGGTGACAACCACCTTCATTATAGGCTCAAGCAGCGTCGGACCTGCCTTCAGGCATGCTTCCTTGAAAGCCATGCTGCCGCAGATCTTGAACGCCATTTCCGAAGAGTCGACCTCGTGGTAAGAACCGTCAAGCACGGTGCACTTAACGTCAACGACCTGGTATCCGGCGAGAACACCGGAGAGCATTGCGCCCTGAATACCCTGATCGATGCACGGGATAAACTCCTTCGGGATCGCGCCGCCTGTCACCTTATTGATGAACTCGTAGCCTTTTCCGGACTCGTTAGGTTCAATCATAAGCTTGACATGCGCGAACTGGCCCTTACCGCCGGTCTGGCGCGCGTAGCGGGTATCGACCGTGGCGGCCTTCGTAACGGTCTCCTTGTAGGAAACCTGAGGCTTGCCGACATTGGCCTCAACCTTGAATTCGCGCAGCAGTCTGTCGACGATAATTTCAAGATGAAGCTCACCCATACCGGCAATGATGGTTTGTCCCGTCTCTTCGTCCGTATAGGTCTTAAAGGTGGGATCCTCCTCTGCCAGCTTCTGGAGAGCAATAGCCATTTTTTCCTGACCGGCCTTCGTCTTGGGCTCGATAGCCACGCGGATGACCGGATCCGGGAATTCCATGGATTCGAGGATGATAGGATTCTTTTCGTCACAGAGCGTGTCGCCGGTGGTGGTGTTTTTAAGGCCGACGGCGGCGGCGATATCGCCGGAATAAACCTGCTCGATATCCTCTCTGTGGTTGGCGTGCATACGCAGGATGCGTCCAAGACGCTCACGCTGTCCCTTGGTAGAATTCATAACGGTCTTACCGGTCTCCACAGAGCCTGAGTAGACACGGAAAAAGCTCAATCTTCCCACATAGGGGTCAGACATGATCTTGAAAGCAAGAGCGGAGAACGGCGCGTTATCATCAGCCTCTCTCTTTTCTTCCTCATCGGTCTTGGGATTGACACCCTCGATAGCCGGAACATCCAGCGGCGAAGGCATGTAGTCAACGATTGCATCCAGCAGCTTCTGTACGCCCTTGTTTTTATAAGAAGTGCCGCAGGTCACGGGAACCATCTTCACCGCGACGGTGGCTTTTCTTATCGCAGCGCGGATCTTATCCGCGGGGACGTCCTCGCCTTCGAGATACATTTCCATGATCTCGTCGTCGAAGTCGGATACTGCCGCAAGGAGCTTATCACGATACTCCTCGGCAAGCTCTCTCATGCTCTCAGGGATCTCCTCTGTGACCATCTGCTTGCCAAGATCATCGAGATACACGTCAGCGTTCATATCCACGAGATCGACGATGCCCTCGAAGCTGTCCTCGCTGCCGATGGGGAGCTGGATGGGAACGGCGTTGCACTTCAGTCTCTCATGCACCATATCGAGCACATGATAGAAGTCCGCGCCCATGATGTCCATCTTATTGACGTAAATCATGCGGGGGACGTGGTAGTGGTCAGCCTGTCTCCAAACAGTCTCGGACTGAGGCTCAACACCGCCCTTGGCGCACAGAACCGTCACGCATCCGTCCAGCACTCGCAGGGAACGCTCGACCTCTGCGGTAAAGTCGACGTGACCCGGGGTGTCGATGATGTTGATGCGGGTGCCGTTCCAGAAGCAGGTGGTTGCAGCGGAGGTGATGGTTATGCCACGCTCCTGCTCCTGCTCCATCCAGTCCATGGTGGCGGTACCCTCATGGGTCTCACCGAGCTTGTAGTTGACACCGGTGTAGAACAGAATACGTTCCGTAGTCGTGGTCTTACCAGCATCGATATGAGCCATGATACCGATATTTCTCGTTTTCTCAAGTGAATATTGTCTGGGCATTTGAAACTCCTGAAGGGATTACCATCTGAAATGCGCGAAAGCCTTGTTGGCTTCTGCGTTCTTGTGCATATCCTCGCGCTTCTTGACGGATGCGCCGAGATTGTTGCATGCGTCCATGATCTCGCCTGCGAGGCGCTCTTTCATGGTCTTCTCGCTGCGCTTGCGGGAGTAATCCACGAGCCAGCGCAGAGCCAGAGTCTGGCGACGGGCGGGACGGACTTCGATAGGCACCTGATAGGTGGCGCCGCCGACACGGCGAGCCTTGACTTCGAGCTGGGGCATGATGTTGTTCATCGCCTCGGTGAAAGCGTCAAGCGGCTCCTTGCCGGTCTTTTCCTTGATGATGTCAAAAGCATCGTAAACGACCTTCTGAGCAACACCTTTCTTGCCGTCGAGCATAACGCCGTTGATGAGCTTGGTCACCAGAACGCTGTTATACATAGGATCAGGCAAAATTTCTCTTTTGGGAACATTACCTCTTCTGGGCACGTTGCTTCCCTCCTTCATTAAAAAATGGAATCACAGGTACTCGAATACTTCAAATCAAGTATCCGTTTGCGCCCTGAGGTTTATCCACATTTATATAGATAAACGGCAGGGCAGAAAATTGCCGCTGCGTGTGAAATTACTTTTTCTTAGCAGCTTTGGGCTTCTTGGCGCCGTACTTGGAGCGAGCCTGCATACGTCCGTTGACGCCCTGAGCATCGAGGGTACCGCGGATGATGTGGTAACGCACACCAGGGAGGTCCTTGACACGGCCGCCGCGGATCATGACGACGGAGTGCTCCTGCAGGTTATGGCCGATACCGGGGATGTACGCGGTAACTTCGTAGCCATTGGTCAGGCGCACACGGGCGATCTTACGCAGTGCGGAGTTCGGCTTCTTAGGAGTAGAGGTACGGACTGCGGTGCAGACGCCTCTCTTCTGGGGAGCGCTCAGGTCGGTCTCCTTGTTCTTCAGGGTGTTCAGACCCTTCTGCATTGCAGGAGAGGTGGACTTGTAGGTGACTTTCTCTCTGCCCTTTCTAACGAGCTGGTTAAAAGTAGGCATTGTGTTCCTCCTTTCTTCGGATGATAAAGATGATAAAATTTATAAAAAAGCTTGATAAAATCAGGCTTTTTTATCAAATTTGGCAAATGGGCGCAATAAGGGCGTACCACCGCCATACAAATTGGAATTGTAGCATATTCCACAAAATTAGTCAAGGATTTTTGTGTAGAAAATTTTCTGATTTCAGGCATATTCTCCCCTCCCGCGGCGTAAGAAAGCCCCGGCCTGACGGAGCCGTCAGGCCGGGGGCAAGCCTTATTCACTTACTATCTTATAATACACCTTCGCCGTGCGCATATACACGAGCGCGTATATCAGCGCAAAGCCCAGAAAGCTGCCGACCGTGCACCACATCGCAAGCTGCACGTTCATCAGGCCGAAGAGCTGAAGCATCAGCTTCACAAGGCTGAAGTCGAACGCCACATGCACCGCCGCGACTACCAGCGGCGCAAAGAACACGATGAGCACCTGCTTATTTATGCTGCTGCGTACCTCCTCCTTTTGCAGACCCACCTGCTGCATAATCCGGTAGCGCTCACGATCCTCATAGCCCTCGGATATCTGCTTATAGTATATTATAAGCACCATCGCCATCATAAATATTATCCCGAGGAAGCCGCCGAGGAACAGGAACGCGCCGTTCAGCGAATAGAACTCCTCCGCGTTAGAGGTCTTTTCATTGACGTAATAGCGCTCCCAGTCGATCTGATCGCCGGAGATGTACGGTCCGACGTTGTCCCAGTCAGATATTGCCTCGCCGCATTCCCTTTTCTGCTCGTCGGTGTCGTCAGTATCAAAGCAGATATTGCATGTCATCTGCATGACGGGGCCGTTGCCGGCAGCCGTGTCCTCGACGAGCTTCCATATATCGTGCAGAGCAGCCATGTCGGGGAAAATGAGGTACTTTATATTTGCCGCGTAGACAGCATACTGGCCGATCTTGAAGCTCTTGTCCTGCTCCACAGTTCTGAACTCGCGGCGCTCGACGCTTCCATTGCCGTCAACTATCGAGATATGCAGCGTGTCGTAGCGCGCATCGCCGCCGACGTACATCACCTCGTCCGGCGCGAGCGTCAGCTCCTTGCCGCTGATTGCGGTATAATCCGCCGCGGTCAGCATGACGGCGTTCACGACCGTCCCGTTGGCATCGCCGGTGTTCATGTTTCTAAGCTCGTTATTATTCTCGACCATGAACAGCGGCATGGAGTTGTAGCTCCAGATCTTCGTCGGCTCCAGCCCCTGCGCACGGACGGCCTTGGTCATGCCGTCGGTCAGGCGCGCAGTGTCGAAGTTATCGTCCTCGTTATAGATGAACACGCCGCTAATGTCTGCCGGATAGCGCAGACGTATGGAGTCCTCGGTGCCCATGTACAGCGAGAGCGTGGAGGATATCATAACGAGCACCATGGTTGAGAGGATGCAGATATTTGCAAGGCCGACGGCGTTGCGGTTCATGCGGTGCAGCATACCGGAGATGCCGATGAAGTTGCCGGTCTTATAATAAAATCTCTTGTTTCTTCTCAGCGCCTTGAGAACTGCGATGCTCACCGCCGAAAACAGGCAGTATGTGCCGATAATGACAAGAATTACGGCGACAAAATACACGCCGAGTGCGACAATAGCATCCTTCGTTGTCACGGCGATGTAATAGCCCGCGCCGAGGGAGCCGATGCCCAGCAGCGTGAGCAGCCATTTCGTCCTCGGCTCGCGCTCCCCCGCGTTCTCACCGTGCAGAAGCTCAACGGGGCGCTGAAAATGGAGCCGCTTGAGGTTACACAGCAGCGACACGGCAATGACTCCGGCAAAGGCCGCCGCGGTCAAGCCGATCGCCTTACCCGAGACATAAAACTCAAACATCGTGTCAAAGCGCATAATGCGCCCGACCAGCATCATCACGAGCTTCTGAAACAGTATGCCGAGCGGGATGCCGATGACGACGCTGCACAGCCATGTGTACAGTGACTCACAGCACAGCACAAGGCCGATGCTGCCCTTGCCCATGCCGAGGATGTTATACAGGCCCAGCTCCTTACTGCGGCGCTTCATCAGGAAGCTGTTGGTATAGCTCAGGAATATCACGATAAAAAGCGCCAGTACAAAGCTGCCAAGCGTCATGAACATCATCAGGTAGTCATAGCGCTGCTTCCCCGGCAGATCGTTGTAATAGGACAGCGCCGTCATAATATAGAACGCCGCCGCGCTGATAACAACTGTCAGCAGATACGGGAAATAGAACTTGCCGTTTTTTATTATATTTTGCCCTGCAAGCTTGGGGTAAAAGAGCTTATTCATCGCGGCCGCCTTTCTGGAGGAGCTTCAGCGTGTCGGATATCTTGGCGTACATATCCTCCTCGTCCATCTCGCCGCGGTAGATCTGGTGGAACACCTCGCCGTCCTTGATAAACATGACGCGCTTTGCGTGGGAGGCGGCCTTGGTCGAGTGCGTGACCATGAGGATGGTCTGGCCGTCGTGATTTATCTGCTCGAACAGGCGCAGGAGCTGGTCGGTCGCCTTGGAGTCGAGCGCGCCGGTCGGCTCGTCGGCGAGGATGAGCTGCGGGTTTGTGATAAGCGCGCGGGCGACGGCGGCGCGCTGCTTCTGGCCGCCGGACACCTCATAGGGGTATTTCTGCAGGATGTCCTTGATGCCGAGCTTTGCGGCAATAGGATCGAGCGCGCGGCTCATCTCGTCGTACTTCTTGCCCGAGAGCACCAGCGGCAGGAAGATATTGTCCTGAATAGAAAAGGTGTCGAGCAGATTAAAATCCTGAAACACGAAGCCCAGATTGTCACGGCGGAAGGCGGATATCTCCTTCTCCTTTATATCGACGATGTTGCGTCCGTTGAGCAGGACTTGTCCGGAGCTCGGCTTATCGAGCGAAGCGAGGATATTCAAAAGCGTCGTCTTGCCGCTGCCGCTCTCGCCCATGATGGCGACGTATTCGCCCTTCTCGACCGAGAAGCTGACGTTTGAAAGCGCCTGCACGCTGTTGCCGCCGAAGCGGGAGGTATAGATTTTCTTCAGATTTTTTACTTCGAGAATAGGCATTGTCATTTCTCCTTGCAGTATTTACTGCCGCACATCGCGGCGCATGCGGAGTACACGGCTCCGCAGGGGTCGGAGACGCCGTACAGTATGCTTGCTCCCAGCATAAGTTCTCCAAGCCCGCTATCGCTTCTGATGATGCCGTCGATCTTGTCAAGCCAATTTGTTTTTTCAGTCTTTTTCATCTCGCTGACCCCTTTCCTTGGTTTACGCATGTATTTTACCGCGCCGGGACAGCGTCTGCCATAGCTTTGCCTTACAAATACAGCCCCTAAGCTTACATTCTTGTAAGAATAGGGGCTGTAGGTGACAATTATCAGTCCGAATGTGCGTTGTCGTATATCGCCTTTATCTCCGGCGGGAGCTTGTCCGGTATCATCTCGTGCAGCGCGTCCTCGCCGCCGTCGGCCATCGCCCGC
>ERZ1106954.886-NODE-886-length-24117-cov-7.657551_pt1 | contig 24117 bp, 28 predicted proteins | sample MGYA00403678_ERZ1106954 | MGnify/ENA primary metagenome ERZ1106954 (study PRJEB35170, sample SAMEA104062445) | human gut metagenome | biome: human gut; feature: human-associated habitat; material: faeces | place: Denmark | collected 2012-08-20 ... | reverse complement strand
AAATGTTGTCATTTTGTTGACACAGCGGGCACTCATGGCGAAAAAGCCTTGGTATTACTGGACTTTTTCGAGAGTGAAATTATTCCCACTCGGCGGCGGAAAACTGCATCCAGTTGTACCTACTTTTATTTCGTGCTACATACTGTACTTATTTCACCCAGTTTTCAGCGATTTTCTCTGCGGGAAATGGATATTGTCATCATATCAGCATCACGCTTTCAAGACCCGCCTTCTGGCGGGCTTTTCGTTCAGCCCTTGAAAATCACATCATTGTGATAGCTTAGGCAATCCCTGTTGGGGTAGAACCTTTCGGGGAGTGCGATGCGTTCTCCTTCAAGGCTGATAAGCCATCGATGTGTGAACTCGTCGCGCTGCGCTTTGACCTGTGTGGAGCAGCGAATCGTATAATCGGGGAGAACTGTAATCAAGCCTTGATCGAAAGCCTTGTCGTAAAATGTGTTGAGCAGCAACCCATTCTCTGGGTCTGTCCGTTCCGAGGTCGTTCGGCAGCTACGAAAGGGTTTAATATGGCTGGCAACAAGCATCGCGGGAATCGACATTCCAGAGATACAGCAGGTGTTTTCATAAGACGCAAAGACGGATGCCCTGAAAAAGTGACGCTCTCTGCTGACCCTGTTTTTGTCCGTCAGCGTAGAGAGCGGCTTTGCGCCATTGAGCGGATTCGCATCAAAGAGAGCAAGACCGGTCAAGTTCTCAGCCTGAATACTGAGCGCGCCCCAATCATGCTTGAACTCATCGAAGATGGCGCGGTCGAGCTTCGCAACATGCGTTGCCCCTTTGACTTTGGAGTTGGGGTCGATGGCTGCGAAGTTCTGCATACGCATGACGAGAGAGCTTGTCGAGTGGGCGAACTTTTCTGCGACCTGCTGAATGAGCTTGTTCGATGGGCGAATCTGATTCAGGGGCGTAATACAGTAGAGCGCATACGCTATGATGATGTCCTCCCGACGCCACGCAACTCTTTCGCCCATATCCGCACCTCCATTCTGCCCCCATTTTACCTGAAACGAGCGCAATAGTAAAGTGCAATCTGCTTTGCAAAATCAGCGTATAGCTGGCAGAGCAGAAAAACACTACAATAATTGTGGGCAGAAGGAGGAATGGACTTATGTATTTCGACATTCGTAAGCCAGAAACGACAAACAAGACCTTTCGACTGCCCAGCGAGCTCCTGCACAAACTGGAAAAGGTTGCACAACAAAATGGCGTATCACTTAACTACCTCGTGGGACAATGCTGCGAGTACGCCCTTGCAAACCTCAGGGACACGCAGGAAGTATCAACAGACGGAGGGACAACATGAAAAAAGTAATAGCAGCAGCATTATCGATTCTCCTTATCGTCGGAATCATGCCGGTTGCCTTGGCTGAGGATATTGCGCCGGTAAAGGTATCAACCCTTGCGGAACTCCAAAAGGCCATTGCAGACGCAGAAAGCGGCGATACGATCTGCGTTACGCAGACGATCATCGTGTCCGGCAATATACAAGTTGGCGAAGAAGGGAAAAGCATTACGCTTTGCGGGGCAAGCGACATATCAACCCTCTTACGTATCCAAGGAGCGTATGGAGTTGAAGAAACTTCGCGAGTCTCAAATATCATATTTGATGGTCGGGGCATGACACCTGGTTCCAAGGTTATAGCTGAATCGCCGAACGCAGTCATATTCGATATGACGAAATGGGTCAACTGCGTCAGTGAGGGCGAGGGCGCTGGGCTTCTCAACGCTGGCGATGGAACAGTTACACTGATAGGCTGCGCCTTTGAGAACTGTGCAGCGAGAGATGGCGGCGCAATTTATAGCACTATGACGGGAAACTGCACAGTTTTAGGTACAGTCTTCGCTGGAAACCAGGCGAATTCAACCGGAGGTGCGATATATTCTATAGGTGCATTATCTATCCAGAATTGCAGCTTTTCGGAAAATCAAGCTGTGGTTTCGGGTGGAGCCATTTATGGCGCAGGGGTCAACTTGATAGGCTGTACTTTCTCCGGCAATCACGCGCCGGCAGGAGGAGCAATTACCTGTTCGGGGAGAACCCTTGATGCTGAAAGATGTAGCTTTTCAGGAAACAGCGCAACGAATGGCGGTGCGATTCTCTCAGAAGGAGAGACGACAATCAATTTGAGTACAATCGTCAGCAATAGCGCGGAAACAGGCGGAGGTATATATTTACGAGGCCCCGCAAAGCTGATAGAGTCAAAAGTCTATGACAATCAGACAGAGCTCTCAGGTAAGGACCTATATGCGACAAGCACTGTCGAAGTTCAGGTGGAGAACTATAAAACGCTCTATGCTGACGAGCTTGCATCAAAGGACTGTGACTCTTTGGCGTGGTATATCGACACGGAAGATTGCAGGTACACTGAGAAGGTGTTAGCTGATATGACCTTGCCTCTGTCAAAACCCTCGCTTGCGTTCATTATGTGGGATAGCGCACCAGAACCCCTGCCCGAACCAGAACCCGAACCAGAACCCACGCCAGAACCTACTCCTACGCCAAGGCCAAGCCATACTTCAGCTTATAGGCCCGCGAAACAAACGCCGATTCAGTGCGGCGAATTTGAACTGAGTCGAGCCAAGGTGTCAGAGTATATTAAGTTCGCAAATCGATTTGTCGCGCCTGGCGAAAAGATCACACGAGGACAGGTCGCATATCTCATTTACTGCTTCAGCGCTGACGAACGAACTTCACAAATGCGTGATGCGTTCGCCGACATCAGCGCATCACCATACAGAGACGCAATCAATGAACTTGCGGCGGCGAAAGTGTTCGTGGGACAGGCTGACGGAGCCTTTAACCCAGAAGGGAAAATGAGCGTGGGCCAGCTTTTAACTGTATTGACTCGCTTTGTGGAGAAAAAGGAAATGCGAACATGCTGCTTTGCAGAGTCCAAGCATTGGGCCGCCTTCGCAGCGCAGACAGCCCGCGCCTATGGGTGGATTCCTGACGCGCCGATCGACCTTGACGCGCCGGCAACAATCAGCTTTTTTACAAACCTGCTGTCAAAACTGATTGAACTGAAATAAGTATAAGGGAGAGCCCCTCAAAGGCTCTCCCTTAATGCTTTCGGTAAAACTTTCATAAACAAGTCCCGGACGACCCACATCAGAGCTTTGCTATAAGGCGTGAAAGCATAAGCCTGAATCCATAAAACGCGATATGGGCCGTCTGGGGTACCCCAGAATGAGTCTGGGAGCGATACCTTTCACCGTAAGTAGCTTATAAGCAACCTGGCGTAGCCTTAAGGCACCATTCTGCGATTGTAGGCGGTGGGTGAATAGTCAAGGGCAGGTTCGCGAATCTGCATACCTGTGTCATAAGCTGCCACAAAGGTGCCAGGGGCGAAGTGCGTCTCTTCTTTTTCTTCTAACTTACCCTGGGACTGCAAATAACGCTCAAATCCAGCAAATGTCATATCGTTAGGGTCAGCATTCCCGCTGGCCGCAAGTTCGGCTTTGTATCTGGCATAAGCATCAGCAATCGGGCCGCCGGCAGGCACATAGTTATCATTGACTTCTGCGTTTTGGACTTCGCTCGCATTTTTACTTTCTTCTGCGTCGTCTTGATGTTCCGCTTCATCAACTGCAAGCGCCCGCTCACTCGCTGAAATAACATACTTTGTCATGTCTTCGCCGGAAATAAAATCAAAGAAGGCGTTAAATTGGTCGGAGTCAATGGCGGCGAATGCCATAAAGCACTCTTTTACAGTATCGAAGTCCTTATCAAATGAAATGAGATATGTGGGAACCATACGATCATTGACATAGCGTCTGTGATCTCCAGGGCGTTCTACGTAGCGCACCAAGTCCATAAGACGAGTACGGAGTGTATTGTAGATTTCGTTTGCTGCATCCAGTGAGCAATATCGCATATTGCCCTCCAGCGGCCAAAAGCGCTGTCCCTTTTCCTTTGCGATATTGTTCAGCGCATCGAGGGCGAGCGGAGAGTTCGCCAGCGTCCGAATTGCCAGCGTGAGGGAGCTTTTACTGATAGTAGGCTGGAGCTTCATAAGGGTAAGAAGGTTGAGTTGGTCATTTGTTGGCGCAGCTAAGCCAACATGATCGATTTTATTTTTGAGATCGTGGAGAACGGACTGAAAATAGCCATCATATTCGGTTTTAATCGCGTTAGTCTTCGCCTTCAGTTTGGCATCGAGCCTGGCCTTTTCTTCTCCATAGCCAGCCGAACCCTTATAACGTTCAATGCCTTTCATGTCTGTGTCATAACGATCGTAGGCGGCCTTCATGTCTTTGCGAAAAGCCTCAACAAAACGGGCCAGTCTATTCCTTTCATCAAAAGCAATTGGATATTCTCCGTGCATAGGTAAAATCCTCCTTGTATTGTTTTAATTTGTGGTATGGTTTACAGGTCGTCCTGTGAAACCTCGGAATCGTTGGGACGCTGCTCGGCGAGTTCCGGAATACTGGAAAAGTCTTCGACCGAGCAGCAAGCCTCGATTGCTTCAAACAGATTGTTTTCCGCAGTAGTCTCTGTCTTTGGAACCTCGTTGGCTGTAAACTTATCGATAACGATGCCCAGCGTCGTGGCGATTTTCACCAACGGAGTATCTGCAATCTTTTCAGGGTCGTTGAGTGCGTCCAACAACATAGCAATCAGGTTGCATGCAGAGCCTTTTTGCATCTCCATAAAAGCGAGAACGTCTTTCGTATTTTCTGCGTTCTTTTTCTCAATCTGCTGCCGAATTTCGTCGCTGCTTTCATGCTTGATTCGCTGAACTGTTCCGACAGAGGTATGATACTTACTGGCGCAGGCACGAATGGACGAGCCCATTGTCAGTTCTGCAAGAATCATTTTTCGCTCTTTGTCTGTGAGCTTGGCCATGTTCGTACCTCCTTCTCAATTCAGGTGTTAATTTACATTGATCTCAGAAGCGTCTTTCCTGCTCAGAAACTCGAAGAACGCTTTGCTCTGCGCCTCGTTAACACCTGCGAACGCCTGGAAGCAGTCGTCGGCGCTGTCGAAGTCTTTGTCATAGGTATCTGGCTTTGCGGAAACGTTGGCGCTCTGCTTCCCATCGTCAACCCGCTCCATATAAGCCAGATAATTTGTGACGCGATCATTGAGCGTGTCGCAAATCGTTCTTGCGCCGGTCAGCGTGCAAAACGTACCGGACACCTCAGGGAAGGGCCAGCGCGCATTTTTCTCAACGACGACTCCGCGCAGCGCCTCAAGAGCGAGCGTCGAAGAAGACAGCTTTTGAGCGGCTTGAATGAGAATGTCCTCAAAGAGAACCGGCTGCATCGCCATGACTTTTAAGAGTTTGAGTTGCTCGTCTGTGGGAACGCGGAGACTTACGCGGACGACCTGATCTCTGAGGCCTTTGACAATGGCCTGCAGTTTGGGACTGTACTCAGCTTTGCAGGCGTCAATCTGTTCTTCCAGACTGACTCTTGCGGAGTCGACTGAATCCTTGCGACGCCCCGCCGCTTTCAGCGCGGTATCGTACTCGTCGTAGGCTTTCTTCCTTGCTGCGCGATATTCGCAGACAGCGGAAAATAGCTTGTCTTTTTCGTTTGACATAGGTGGAATCCTCCTTATTTTTAGCCGCTCGGCGGCCGAATTACAAATCATCGAGATACGCCATGAGCTGACGCTCTTTTTCGTCAAGACTGATAACGATTTGTTCCTGAATACTGCTTCCTGAATATTTCCAGGAATTCAACCCGCCCTTATAGACCCTGTCGAACTGCCTTGTGCGATATTCCTGCAGGTTGGCGCATCTACGCAGAGCGGAAAGACCATCGCGAATAGAGTGCTCAGCATACGTTCTGGAAATATGAAGCAGATCGGCGATTTGCTGGTGAGTCAATTTGTCGTAGTAGTGGTATCGAATACAGGCCGATTGTTTCGGCGGCAATGCGTTCAATGCCTTTTCCAGATTATCGTGCATCTGCTCGTAATAATCGGAGTTCTCAATCTGCTCTAAGGCTTCCGCTGAAAGCGGGTCGGAAAGACATTCAGCAAGAGTGAGATCGACGTCTGCGTCTTTGCTGCTTGGCGCGTCCAGACTCGCCGCGTCGCGAATCGCATTTGCTGCCCGGTTGCTTTTGTCAGACCGTGCATAAGCATAACTCAATCCAGTAAGGTCACGAAAACTGTTTTTAACACGCCGAGTCAACATAGTGCTGAACTTACTTCCGCCATCCTGTTTGTAGGTACGAATCGCGTCCAGCATGGCGAAATAGGCTTCCTGAATAAAATCGTCAAGATCAAGGCTCAACGCAGTGCATAAATCATAATTGAAAGTGAAAAATTGATTTGCCAGTTTATAAATCCAACGCTTAACCTGGTGCCAAAGTTGTTCTTGTAAGCTATCGTCGCCCGCTTGAATTTTCGCAACGAGTTCTTCATCTGTCATATTTGTCACGCACCCGCCTTTGGAAAATGATAAAGGTTCGTCGCATGAGTTCCTGCGCCCAACGGCGAGTGTAAGGTTTTGCGACAATTTCAAGGACGCTTTTGAGCGGAAGTCCGTCATAATACACTTTCCTTGTAATCTCATAGCCGGTAAGGTCATGCGCAAATTGATGAAAGATCGCGCCGGTTTGCCGGTATTCGTCAAGCATCTGTTTCGCGTCGTGCGCAATGTCTTTGCTGTGTCTTGCGATATTCGGAAAGCCTTTGTATTCACTCCAAAAGGCAAGCCTGTCCATCGCCGCCTGTATGCGCAGCGGATTCCAGCGTACCCGTTCCAGAAAGAATTTAGGGTCAGATATCGCAATATCGAAAAGGTTGGGCGCCGGTGTCGATGCGCATACGAACTGTGTATAGGTCGGACTCTTTTCACATAGCCAGGGTCTCCGTTCGTTATCCGCTTCGCAATAGGCGTTCATTACATCTACTGGGTCAACTCCAACTTTAAGAGCAAACTCAAAGTAAAGACTGAGCTGCTTTGCGGGTAAGAGACAGCCAAAGCGAGGGTCAGTCCATTCATAACAGATAATACTGTGGATACTTACATCGCCAAGCAGTTGCCCCATTTTCTTCTGCGACAAACCAGCTTTCAGCCGAATTTCCTTCAAGAGAGCGCCAAACTCCCGCTGCTTTTCAGTAGCAGCGGGAGTCACTTTTTTATTTGTCATTATATAACCTCGCGTCTTCCTCCTTGGCGAACTGCATCAGGCGTTCCGATTTGAGTACGCTTGCAATTTGCATTAAAACGCCTATCTTTGGAATTTCCTCATTTCGTTCAAAGCGTCCCAGCGTAGCCGGACTGATACCGATTCGTCGCGCTGCGTCTCTGCTGTATAACCCTCGCCGTTTTCGTGCCTGCTTAATCAGGCTGCCGGCGGTTCCGTCAAAGGGTATCTTTGCAACAGACCATCGATCAAGGAGGTCACGCAAAGGAACATCTTCAGAGTTGACTGCTTTTGAAAAGTTCACGATAAAATCTCTGGGCGGAATTGCGCGCCCTCGTTCATAATGATCTAAGAGCGCGGGAGAAACGCCGGTTTTTGCTGAGAGCGTTTCCAGCGTCATATCTGCGTCTTTTCGCATTGTAGATAGGAGTTCGCCCAAATGCTTGGGGCAATATCGATTTTCAATTTTTCCGATATGTTGAACTAAATCGTTAAAAGACAAACCATCGTTCAACAGTTCGTATTGCCGCGTTTTAATACTGAAGCGGGTAATTCGTTGATACATAGGTCACCTCAGATTACTTTGCGGGTAAAACCGCGCTGGAGACCGTACTCATTGCCATAACTCACGCTTGTCAGTTTGGTCCAAGCAGCGCTACAAGCTGCAATTTGCTTGTTAATCTCGCGTGCGTCATGTTGTGTATAATCCCCTTTATCACGATTGTAGAATTCAACCCAGACCTCAAGCGCGCATACTCTGTCGCGAGGAGAGACTCCCGATGTACGATCGCCGGCCCAAAATGCTTTGCGATCTGCTAAAGAGTAGTTGCGCCAACCAATCGGAAGTGGGGTTTCCAAGAATACGCGAAGATCATTCAGGGATTTGGCTACTTCGGCGCTGTTTTTCCGAACCTGCGCAATATTGCTATTGACTCTCGCTTCAAGACTGGGGGCAAGGCTGGCTTGTAACGATCTGGAGCAAGCTGCAATCGCTGCCTCAGAGACGCCGCTCAACAGCTCAGAGACGCGCTTATCGATAAATGCGTAGGTTTCATTAAGGATTTGATCTCGAATGTTCAATGCTGCCATTTTTTGTCCTTCCTTTTCATTTGAATTTATTTTATGGGCTTGACGAGTCTGTAGCGTTCCTCGAAATACGTTCTGGGAACGCGGCCCTTGACTACAAGCAAGCCTTCGCGAGTAAGTTCCTCGTTGAGTTTGCGGATAATCTTATAGGCTTCTCCCTGAGAGCATTCAAGGCGTTCAGCAATCTCAGGTGCGCGAATAATTTCTTTGTCCATCATCTTCCTCCTAAATCAAAAGAGTGTGGAATCGTAAAAAAATAAATCATTTTGCTTTCTCGAATAAATTATAACGTGTTATAATCAAAAAGTAAATACTAAAATGAAAAATATTTTTGAAAAATAAATCAAAATGTATTTCCTTTTTGGCACAAACAGGGTATAATGAGAAAAACACGAGTTTGGAGGGGCATAGCATGACAGTTGGCGAGCGCATCAGGGAGTACAGAAAGCAGGCAGGTCTCACCCAAAAGGAACTGGGCGATAGGCTTGGTGTCTCGAATGTCCATATAGGTCAGTACGAAAGGGGGCTGCGTAACCCCAGACTCCCGCAGCTTAAGAAGATCGCGGACGCGCTCGACATCCCGTTCGATCTTCTTGTGTCCGATAAGGTGGAGGCTTTGGTTGATACGAGCAAGCAGATCGACCCGTCAATTATGAACGCATTCACGCAGGGCGAGTTCGAGGAAAAGCTATCGCACATAGGTTACTCATTGAAAGTTGAGAGCGACGATACCTTTTCCTGTTTTACAAAAGATGGAGAGCGGTTCTCCATCACACAAGAAGAAATTAACCATATTGACGAGCAGGTCGACAATTATCTGAGATTCCTGCTTTCAAGTTATGTGCGCAAGTGAAAACAGTAAAACTCTCATAAACAAGTCCAGGATGACCCGCATCAGAGTTTTGCTTTAAGGCGTGAAAGCATAAGCCTGAATCCATAAAACGCGATATGGGTCGCCTGGGGTACCCCAGAATGAGCCCGGGCGCGATACTCTTTACCACAAGTAGCCTAAAGACAACATGATGTAGCCTTTAAGCGCCCCCGCTCTTGGCGGGGAGTGGGCGAATACTTTTTACATCCTACAGCAAGCAGCGATGCCACATAACGTTCTACATGACTTTGCTGTAACAAAAAAGCCAGCATTTGCAAGACTTTCGGGATTTCTACAGCGGCTACAGCAAAAAATCGCGTTACGTACTTTTATACCCATTTTAAGTTTCTATTTTATAGATTTATAATATTCACTCTTAATTTCTTACTCTTTTATATATGATTTTTGCTGTAATTGCTGCCAAGTAGTGAAAAAATCAGTGTTTCCAAGCCTTTGAGCTTACAGCAGAGGCTTGTTTTGTTCTGCTGTAAGCTGCTGTAGCCGCTGTATGGGTGAGAGATAAGCCATTTGCTTGCGCGTGGGGGCGTTTTTTTCGGCGGAACTGGAGTACCCGATATACCGCACAGTTTCCGAGCGGTGATTCTGTGCATGACTGCCAGCTTACAAATTGCGCGCTGCACGATAAAATATGAAAAATGTTTCTTTCTTTCCCTTTGATGTGACGTGGCGTGCCTCCTATAGAGAAAAGACCTCATGGCTTTTGTCCATGAGGTCTTTTCTCTTGCCTGTCTGATTGTACGGTTACACTGGGTAAATTCTGTGCAATTTACCCAGCTCGCAAGACAGGCCATACGCGATATAATTTACGAGGTTAAGGATTTGATCTGCTGCTCATTCCTTTTTCTCCTTCCGCCCCGCAGGAGGGCAATCCTGCGGGGCCTTTTTATTTCTCTCAACGCGCCAGTCGTTATAGGCGCGCTGATGATCTGGGTCGGCGTAATACTCCTTCGCAAGATCAAGGAGATAGCTGCAAAGCTGTCGCTCGTCAAGCCTTATGAGAAGTTCGTTCATACTTTCCCTCCGTAAGTATTGCACAGAACAGGTACCCCGCTCTGGCTGTTCTGCCCATCGGCAAAAATGCTTAGAAATGCAGCAAAAACGCTGAGCAGTTCGTCGGCATACGAAATCTACTAAAAACGATAAAATTGCAAATGTCAAGAGGAAAGGAGCTTGATAAAAAGAAAGAGCCCGCAGCTTCCACCTGCAAGCTCTTAGAAAGGAGGTGCGTGAAATGCCTGATGGCTACACCCCTTATGGATACCTCGGTAAAGTCGACAACCGACAAATCGAGGTTGTCTCTGAGGAAGAGCTCTATGAGCTCCTCCTCGAAGACGAATAACCGACCCACGAGTCTGGCCGGTCGTAAGACCGGCTGGGCTCCAAGGGGTTTTTCATTATACACCAGGCGTTGAGAAAAGTAAATGCACAATTTGAATAGAAATAGAGCGCCTGGCAGAACTGCGCAGATCAATAGCAAAAACGCTGTTAGGTTCGTCGGCATACGAAACTTACTAATTATAGTAAAATAATAATGTCAAGAGGACGAGCCTATAATTGAAAAGGAGAGTCGAAAATGCTGGATAAAGCAGCCCTGCTTCGAGAGATGGAGCGGAATAATTGCAGCGTCGATGAACTTGCGAGAGTTTGCGGGATAAGCCGGAGCGCAATCTATCGACGGCTGCGAGGCGAGATCGATTTTAAGGTCGGCGAGATCATTAAGGTGACGGGGCGCCTGCACCTATCAATCGATCGTCGGAACGTCATATTTTTTGCGGAGTGAGGAGGCGTAAACGTGGACCTTTATCAAATGTTGATTGAAGACGGATATTCGGGCGAAGAAGCTCGTGAGATCATCGCACAAGTCGAATACGAGGGCAGGAGCTTAGACAGCGTGATGCAGAGTATGTTTTGAGAATACCGCGTAAGACCCGCTTGGCAGTATTGCACTGGTGAGCGGGTCCTTTTTTATGCGCATCGCCGTGTTTTGATTTAATTGCAGCACGCTCTCCCGCTTGCAAGGTAAAATGATATTGAAGGGGGTGAGTACATGAGCCTTAAAGAGATACGCGAATCAAGGGCATTGACGAGAACGCAGCTTGCGGAATTGAGCGGCGTCCATAAGACGAAAATCGCGCAATATGAGTCTGGCACGCTTAAGCCAGAAAACATGGCGCTGCGTAACGCCTTGAAGCTATCACAAGCATTGAAGTGTCATCCCAAAGACCTGCTTGACTCCTGATCGGCGCGGCAGAAACGCTTAGAAAAGCAGCAAAAACGCTGGCTGTTTCGTCGGCATACAAACCTTACTAAACATAGTAAAATTATCTCAGAAACAAGAGATGAGGTACTTACTATGACGAACGAAGAACTTGTCCAGCGTATTGCTGCCGGCGATGAAAGCTATATTGCCGAACTTTGGAGACAGAACGAAAAGTTTGTGCGCTGGCGCGCAAGTCGTTTCTTCTTCTCCTATGAGGAACGCTGCAAGAGCCTGGTGATCGATGTTGACGATCTGGCTCAGGTCGGATATTTCGCTCTGTTGAAAAGCATCAAGTCCTATGACCCGAATCGCGGAACGAAGTTCTTGACAGTTTTCGAGTACCAGCTCAAGCGCCAGTTTTTCACTCTGGCAAAGATGCACTATACAGGCTGGCAGAAGAACACGACCCATCGATGCGCACATCTGGACGAGCCTATCTCCAACGCCGACGGGCTGATGCTCTCTGATACGATTGAGGACAAGTCAGACGAGATCGGCGCGATCGAGGAGCGTCTCTACTCGGAGACAGTTCAGAAGTCCGTGCATGAGGCTCTGCCTGTTTTGACTGGCCGACAGTTCGAAGTTATCAGCGCGATCTACTTTGACGGATTGACCTTCGAGATGGCCGCGCAGCGTTTTAGCATCAGCAAGGGCGCAGTCAACAATATCGTGCGGGCGGGCAGAAACAAGCTGAGCGAAAACGCGAATCTTCAGGCGCTTTGCATGAGCTAATGCACACAGAATCTCAGGTTTAACCAGATTCGGAGAATAGGAAAAGGACATGCATCAGCTATATGCAGGTCCTTTTATTTTGAACGCTCCTTGTCTTGTAGAGCTGTCAGGTGCGGAGAAAAACAGCGCAAAACCCTGTTGACTTTGCCGACTTACAACCATCCCCTAACACGATAGAATAATTGTAGGAAATCAAATCAGGAGGACAAAAACGTGCCAACCTACAAGGATGAACAGCGGGGAAGCTGGTATTGCTGCTTTTACTATATCGACTGGCAGGGGAAGAGACAGAAAAAGCTCAAGCGGGGCTTTGCCAGACAGCGCGACGCCAAAGAGTATGAGCGCAGTTTCCTCGAAAAGATTCAAGGCAATCCCAACATGACGTTTGGGAGTCTCGCGTCGCTTTATATGACAGATATGGAGAACCGGCTGCGTAAATCGACGATCGCAAATAAGCAGCACATCATCGACACAAAGCTGTTGCCATACTGGAAAAAGCAATCGCTTGGCAACATCACGCCGGCGAATGTGAGAGAATGGCAAAATACCCTCATTAAGCAAGGGTACGCCGACACCTACCTCAAGTCGATCAACAACCAACTCTGTGCAATCTTGAATTATGCGGTCAAGTATTATGGCTTGCGGGAGAACCCTTGCCACAAAGCGGGAAGCATGGGAAAGAAAAAGGCTGACGAAATGCTTTTTTGGACTAGGCAGGAGTACCTGACATTCAGTGCGGCGATCAAGGATAACCCGCAGATTCATGCTGCTTTTCAGGTCCTCTATTGGTGTGGGATTCGCGAGGGTGAACTGCTGGCTCTGACGCGGAGCGACATTGATTTTGCGCAGCGCAAGCTCAGTATCAACAAATCCTATCAGCGGCTCGGAAGCGAGGACATTATCTCGCCGCCCAAAACGCCAAAGAGCAATCGCGTCGTGGATATGCCGACTTTCCTCTGCGACGAGCTGAAAGCCTACCTGTCACATATCTACAACGCAGGGCCGAGCGCAAGGATTTTCCCACTTACCAAGAGCAACTTATATCGTGAAATGGTCGCTGGCTGTAAGGCAAGCGGCGTGAAGAAGATCAGGGTGCACGACCTGAGACATTCACACGCCTCACTGCTCGTCGAACTGGGGTATTCGCCTTTGCTGATTGCTGAGCGTCTGGGACATGAAAACATTGAGACAACGTTGAACACCTATTCACATTTGTACCCCAACAAACAGTCCGAACTCGCAAAAGCCTTGGAAACACTGGAGTCTTAGCATCATATCAGCATCATGGGGGAATATGAAAGACCCCGAAAGCCAGTGTTTCTAAGGCTTTCGGGGCGTATTCCATTTATTCCCACTCAATGGTTGCGGGGGGCTTGGAGGTTATGTCGTAGACGATGCGGTTTATGCCCTTGACCTCGTTTACAATGCGCACGGAGACCTTATCGAGCACGTCGTAGGGTATGCGCGCCCAATCTGCGGTCATAAAGTCGGTCGTTGTCACTGAGCGCAGCGCGAGGGTGTAGTCATACGTTCTGCCGTCGCCCATTACGCCGACCGAGCGCATGCTCGTGAGCACCGCAAAATACTGATTCATCGTGTCCTCAAGATGTGCCTTTGCAATCTCGTCGCGGAAGATGAAGTCCGCCTCGCGCAGGATATCAAGCTTCTCCTTTGTGATATCGCCGATGACGCGTATGGCAAGGCCAGGCCCGGGGAATGGCTGACGCATGACCAGGTATTCCGGCAGGCCGAGCTCACGTCCGAGGGCGCGTACCTCATCCTTGAACAGCAGTCGCAGCGGCTCTATGATCTCCTTAAAATCAACGAAATCAGGAAGTCCGCCGACATTGTGATGGCTCTTGATGACTGCCGCGACATTCGTGCCGGACTCGATGACGTCCGGGTAGATGGTGCCCTGAGCGAGATAGTCCACGGAGCCTATTTTCTTTCCCTCATCCTCAAAAACCCGGATGAACTCTTCGCCTATTATCTTCCGCTTTGCCTCAGGCTCGGAAACTCCGGCGAGCCTGCCGAGGAAGCGGTCCTGAGCGTTGACGCGGATGAAATTGATATCCCAGCTTTTGAATGCGGCCTCGACCTCGTCGCCCTCATTCTTGCGCATAAGACCGTGGTCGACGAAAATACAGGTGAGCTGACTGCCGACGGCCTCAGCGAGCAGTGCCGCCGCGACGGACGAGTCAACACCGCCCGAAAGTGCGAGCAGCACCTTGCCGTCGCCGACCTTGGCACGTATAGACTCTATAGATGCGCGCATATAGTCTCCCATCGTCCAGTCGCCCCTTGCGCCGCAGACCTCATACAAGAAGTTGTGCAGCATCTTCTGACCGTACTCGGTGTGGTTTACCTCGGGATGGAACTGCACACCGTAGAAGCCGCGGGCTTCGTCGCATATGCCGACGGTCGGGCAGGCCGCGCTGTGCGCGACAAGGCGGAAGCTCTCAGGAACCTTTGCCATATAGTCGCCGTGGCTCATCCACGTGACGCTCTCGGCGGGAAGTCCCTTGAACAGGCGGCAGCCGGTATCGAAAAAGGTCGGGGTCTTGCCGTATTCGCGGGCGGTGTCCGACTGCGCGGCGGTCACCTCGCCGCCGAGGTAATGAGCCATAAGCTGGCAGCCGTAGCAGATTCCGAGCACGGGGATGCCGAGCTCGAATATCTTCGGATCGACCTGTGGGGAGCCGGCAGCGTAAACGCTCTGCGGGCCGCCGGTGAAGATGATGCCGATGGGGTCGTATGCCTTTATTTCTTCTATAGTCATGCTGTGGGGCTTTACCTCGCAGTAGACATTGCATTCGCGGACTCTGCGCGCGATCAGCTGGTTATACTGGCCGCCGAAGTCCAAAACAAGTACTCGCTGATTGTGCATTCCGTGCCCTCCCTTTAAAACATCTCGATGCAGCCCTCGCGCTCGGCGCTGACTGAAACGTATTTTATCGGGCAGCCGACGGCCTTCTCAATGTATTTCACATAGTCAAGCGCGGCCTTTGGCAGCTCCTCCGGCTTGCGGCAGGCGGAGATGTCACACTTAAAGCCCTCAAGGTACTCATAAACGGGCTTTGCGCGCTCGAGCTCCTCGATATTGCCGGGGAAGTTCTCGATGCGCTTGCCGTCGAGCTCATAGGCGACGCAAACGGGGATCTTGTCCATGTAGCTCATAACGTCGAGCTTTGTCAGAGCTATCGCGGTGCAGCCCTGCAGCTGCGCGCCGTAGCGCGACGCGACAACGTCAAAGCCGCCGACTCTGCGCGGACGGCCGGTCGCGGCGCCGTACTCGCCGCCTGCCTCGCGCAGTGCGTGAGCCTCGTCGCCGAACATTTCGCAGGTGAACGGGCCCTCTCCGACACAGCTTGAGTAGGCCTTCATGATGCCGATGCTCTCGTCGAGCTTAAGCTGCGGAACTCCGGAGCCGATGGGCGCATAGGCTGCCAGCGTGGTGGACGCCGAGGTGTAGGGATAGATGCCGAAATCTATATCACGGAGTGCGCCGAGCTGAGCCTCAAACATGACGGACTTGCCGCTTTTGACGGCGTCGGTGAGGTACACTGTCGTATCGCAGACATAGTCGGTAAAGGGCTTGCCGAATTTTTCGAGCCATGCCATGATCTCGTCAACGTCAATGGGCTCATGACCGTAGCCGCCGGCGACGGTGAGGTTTTTCCACTCGACGATACCGGCAACACGCTCGCGCAGATGGTCAAGGTTTTTAAGATCGCCCATTCTGATGGTCTTTTTCATGAACTTATCGGCATACACCGGAGAAATGCCGCGGCGGGTCGAGCCGAACTTCTTATCGCCGAGCCTGTCCTCCTCAAGTCCGTCAAGGAGCTTGTGATAAGGCATGCAGATGGTAGCACGGTCGCTGATCTTGAGGTTTTCGGGGCTTATCGCAATGCCGCCCTCACGCAGGCGCGCTGTTTCGTTAAACAGGTGCTCAAGGTCGATGACTATGCCGGTGCCGAGGACATTGACGGTGTCGTCGCGCAGGATACCGGAGGGAAGCAGGTTCAGGATGAACTTGCCCTTGTCGTTTACAACGGTGTGGCCGGCGTTATTGCCGCCCTGATAGCGGACAACGATATCGTACTTTTCCGAGAGCAGGTCGACCATACGGCCCTTGCCCTCATCGCCCCAGTTGGTTCCAACGATTGCAGTTAACATTGTTTACGCTCCTTTACACATTTACACTTGCCTCGACGCCCAGCAGATCTCTGTTTGCATCGATGACAGGGTCAAGATACTCTTTTATGAATTTTTCGGTCTGATGCTCGGCCATGCCGGTAAAGCCTTTCGCGTCGCAGAGCTTAGCAAGCTCCTCCTCATCGAGGGAGAACGCCGGATCGGCCATGATGCGCTCCAAAAGGTCGTTTTTCTCTCCGTAGAGCTTGACCTGCTGCGCCGCGGCCACGGAGTGGACTCGTATGCGCTCGTGCAGCTCCTGACGGTCGCCGCCTTTATGCTTTACACAGTACATGAGGATATTTTCGCTTGCCATGAACGGCAGCTCCTCATCCAGATGCTTTTTGCACACGGCGGGGTATAGCTTCATGCCGGAGGCAACGTTTATATAGAGGTTTAAGATACCGTCAACGGCCAGAAATGCCTCCGGTATGCTCAGGCGGCGGTTTGCCGAATCGTCCAGTGTGCGCTCGAGCCACTGGCTTGACGCGGTGAACGCCGCATTTTGCAGATCGCTAATAACAAAGCGCGACAGCGAGGCGATACGCTCGGATCTCATGGGATTGCGCTTATAGGCCATCGCCGATGAGCCTATCTGCTTTGACTCGAACGGCTCGTCGACCTCCTTGAGGTGCGACAGAAGCCTTATATCGCTTGAAAACTTCGACGCGCTCTGTGCAATGCCGGACAGCGCCTGCAAAACGTAAAAGTCCGTCTTGCGCGAATAGGTCTGCCCGCTGACGGGCGCACAGCGGCTAAAGCCCATTTTCGCGGCGATGAGCCTTTCAAGCTCACATACCTTCGCCTCGTCGCCGTCGAACAGCTCAAGAAAGCTCGCGCCGGTGCCGGTGGTGCCCTTGCAGCCTAAAAGCTCAAGTCTGCCGAGCTGACAGTCCAGCTGCTCAAGGTCGTTTACAAGGTCGTATGCCCAAAGCGTTGCGCGCTTGCCGACGGTCGTCGGCTGGGCAGCCTGAAAATGCGTATACGCAAGCGTCGGAACGCTCTTATACTTCTGTGCGAAATCACGCAGCGCGGCGATCGCGTTGACGAGCTTGCGCCGAACAAGGATGAGTGCTTCGCGCATACGGATGATATCCGTGTTATCGCCTACATAGCAGCTTGTCGCGCCGAGGTGGATTATGGGCTTTGCATCCGGGCAGCACTCGCCGAAGGTGAGCACATGCGCCATAACATCGTGGCGCACCTCGTGCTCGTGACGTGCGGCGGAGGCATAGTCGATATCGTCAACATGTGCTTTCATCTGCTCTATCTGCGCATCCGTTATATCGAGACCGAGCTCTTTTTCGCTCTCGGCAAGGGCGATCCACAGCCGGCGCCAGGTTGAGAATTTGAAGTCATCGGAGAAAAGGCGCTGCATCTCTTCTCCGGCATATCTCCCGCAAAGGGGATTTTCATAAAATTCGTGTTTACTCATCTATCTGTTTAAATACGTTTATGCCGCTGCGCTTGTGTGCGCTGTTTCGGTGGAAGCGGTCGATTATCTTCTTTTCCGCGGGGCTTACCTCTCCGCCGTTTATGTAGCTGTCTATCGCACGGTAGCTCACACCCATCTCACCCTCATCGGTCTGCCCGTCGAACAGTCCTGCCGAGGGTGCCTTGTTTATTATGCAGGCCGGTGCGGTAAGCCATTTGAGAAACTCTATTATCTCGGTCGCCGTGAGGTCGGATATGGGGTTAAAGTCGCACGAGCCGTCGCCCCACTTTGTAAAGTAGCCCATATACCTCTCGCTGCGGTTTCCTGTTCCGGCGACAAGGCGGTATTCGGACGCGGCAACGGCATACAGCGTCGTCATCCTCAGGCGCGGAGCGATGTTGTTTACGGCCGCGTTCGTCAGCGTCGTTATGGCCTGAAGCCTGTCTATCTCCGCCTGTCGAACATCCGTAAGATCAATGACTCGGCTTTCGATGCCGAAGTGCTCGGCAAGCTCCTTCGCATCCTTCATATCCTGCTCGAAATTGCGCTTTGAAGCGCAGGGCATCATTATGCCCACGGTGTTTTCGCAGGCAAACTTGCACAGTATGCCGACGAGGGCGGAATCCTTACCGCCGGAGTTTCCGAACACTATGCCGTCGACACCGCTGTCGGCCACAAGCTTTCTTATATACTGAACTCTGTCGGCAAATTCCTTGCTGTAATCACGCATTGAACTCAGCTCCTCATTATCAATAAATACCCGACAATAAATTTTATAATATCTGCTTCCGTCTGTCAATAAGCGGCCATGACAAATTAGCCGCCTGCCGGCCTCCGTGTTTAGTCATTTTTCCCTCTGCCGCCGGTGTATCGGCCGTTTTTCGCTCAGCCATTTCAGTTACATATTTCCTTCGACAACAAAAGCCTTGATTTTTCAGCGTTTTTTTGCTAAAATGCAGAATGTAATAATTTTGCCACTCATTTTTAAACTATTTATCACAGCACACAGGAGAAACAGCATGAAAAGGTACATATCCTTCCTGCTTGCCGTCTTGATGCTCGTGACCCTTGTTCCGACAGCGGCTCTCGCGGATAACGAGATCGAGGAAATGAAAGCCAGCAATGATCTCAAAACCCTCATTAAATACTGGGAGGGCGCACAGCTCAAGGCATACAAGGCACATCCGAGCGAGGAGTACTGGACCATCGGTTACGGCCACTACGGCTCGGACGTATACGAGGGCATGGAGATCACGGCTGAGCAGGCCGACGCATACTTTGAGCAGGATATCGCTCAGTTTGAGGCCGCGGCAAGGCGAATAAACGAAAAATACGGTCTCAACGCAAATCAGAATCAGTTTGACGCGCTCGTAAGTCTGGCGTACAACTTCGGACCGGGCTGGGTCGAGGCAAACACCGGCTGGCGGCTGGCACGGTATATCAAATCGAATTTCAGGGACAGCTACGGAAACCCCATCCCCGATCTTGAGATCGCCGACGCCTTCGCGGTTTTATGCTCTGCCGGCGGCGAGATACTCCCCGGACTTGTCAAGCGCCGTATAAACGAGGCGGAGATCTTCCTCTACGGAAGCTACAACACCGCGCTTACAAATTTCGTCGTCGTCATAATTGACGCAAACGGCGGCACAGCAGACGGCAACCGCGTCGTCGCCTATAACAAGGACAAGCCCTACGGCTCACTGCCGACAGCTTCCCGTCAGGGCTTCAGCCTTGATTATTGGAAGGACTCCGACACGGGCGCTGTGCTTACAGGCAGCACAATAGCCGACAAATCGCGCTACATAACGGCCGTCTGGTCAGGCGGCATAGCCCCCGAGACATATAAGCTAACCGTCTCCGGCGGTGAGGGCAGCGGCAGCTATACGGAGGGAACGAAGGTAAAGCTCGTTCCCGCAGTGTCAAGCGGCAAGGCATTCGTCCGCTGGGATGTGACCGGCGCAGGGGCTGTTTTGGGCAGCGACGGATACTATTACATAACGATGCCGGCCTCCGATGTGACCGCGGTCGCGGTCTGGAGGTCAGTCTGTCCGCTCGGCGATAAATGCCCGACGAAGGATTTCACCGACAATCCTGTGACATACTGGGCACACAATGATATTGACAGCGTTATTGCCTTGAGACTGTTCAAGGGCACCTCGGGGACCACCTTCGGCCCGGACATAGTAATGTCCCGCTGCATGCTGATAACGGTTCTGTACCGGCTTGAGGGCAGCCCCGACGTTGCGGGCTATGAAAACCGTTTTACCGACGTTGACGCCGACGGCTACTACTACAATGCTCTGCTTTGGGGCTCGCACAACAACATTTCAAACGGCTACAGCGACGGCAGATTCGCTCCCGACGATCCTCTCACGCGTGAGCAGCTCGTGACCTTCCTGCACCGGTACGCAAACTACAAGGGCTACAACACGGACGTATATACCGATATAGGCGGCTATTCCGACGCGGCCAAGGTCAGTCCCTTTGCCCGCGAGAGCATGTGCTGGGCAATAGGCGCGGGCATAGTAAACGGAACCGGCAACAACACGCTCAGCCCGCAGGACAGCGCATTGCGCGCACAGGTCGCCGCAATGTTCAACCGCTTTGCCGGCGGCATGGCCTGAGCCTGACATCACAACGAAAATACCGATCACTGTTTTGGTGATCGGTATTTTTTATACTCCTTATTCGTCGCCGTCGTCCGGCTCGGGCGTTGCCGGAACCGGCGTGGGGGTAGGCGTGGGAACGACCTTTTTTACGAATGTCGCTATGACACTGTGATCCTCGGTGACATTGGACAAAGTATAGCTCTCGACAGCGCCCTTATCCTGACCGTCGACAGTGACGGACTGTATCTCATAGCCCTCCTTGGGGGTAACGCTTATCGTTACGCTGCCCCAATCCTCGACCGTCACGCTGCCGTTGGGATCGGTCGTTCCGCCGTTGCCTGCGGTGACGAGCACTGTGTGAGTGCCGCCGGATTTGGCCGTATCCTTATTATTCTCTGGTGTCGAGCTTTCGGCAATGTCCTTGTTATTTGATTTTACGGAGCCGGGCTTGAAATCAAAGCAACCGTCAGCCGCCACGACGATCACCGTCAGCACCGCCAAAACGCAGAGGATACCGGTTATTATCCACTTCGTTTTCATGCTCATTGAGCGCTTGTTGTTATTATTACTCATATCTCAGCCTCCGGGAATACTACTGATTCTGCGTCTGGCCGCCCTTGTTTTTGGGCTTGCCTCTATAATAGTAGCGGCGGTTCGATCTTTTTTTCTCACCGTCCGCGCTCCCTGTCTGCTGCGGCTTCTGCTGCTCTGCCGGCTTTTTCCCTCCGCCGCGGCGATTGTTTCTCGGCTTGGGCCCGGCCTCCGGCTTTTTTCCCTCCCGTGCGGAGGCCTCCTGCTCTGTCTGAAGCTTGGGCTTTGCCTCGCCGTTCGGCTTCTTTCCGCCGCGGCGTGAGCGACGGCTGCGATTGCGCTTTTTCTGTGCGGCGGCATCCTCCTGAACTTCTTCGCCGCTGTCCGCCGCGAAAAGCTCGGGCAGCTTCCACTCGTCTGCTTCTTCCTCCTCTTCCTCTTCAGGCTCGGGGATGTATTTGAGAACCGACGGCGGGGTTTCGCCGTCCTTCGGGCGGCCGCCGGGCACTGCCGCAACCTCGACCGCTCTGTAGGTTTTTACCGTATCGTCTCCCTCGCCGTCGAGCTTGACCTTGACCATCTGGCGCAGGAGATTTACCTGCGTGACAATTCCGTAGCCGGCCGGAGTTTCAACGAACGCGCCCTGTTTGGGAACGTTCTTCGTCAGCTCCTCGTAGGCCTCCTGCTCGTATCTCAGGCAGCACATAAGTCTGCCGCAGCTTCCGGATATTTTTCCCGGATTGAGCGACATAGACTGCATTTTCGCCATTTTCGTGGATACCGGCTGGAACTCGTCTATAAACTGATTGCAGCAGAAGGGTCTGCCGCATATGCCGATGCCGCCGAGCATCTTCGCCTCGTCCCTGACGCCGATCTGCCTGAGCTCTATCCTGTTGCGGAATATGCCCGCAAGATCCTTTACAAGCTCGCGGAAGTCGACTCTGCCGTCGGAGGTGAAAAAGAACATGGTCTTATTGCCCTCGAAGTTGCACTCTACGTCGACGAGCTTCATGTCCAGGCCGTGCTCGGCGATCTTCTTCCGGCATATCTCGAACGCTTCCTTCTCGCGCTGCTTGTTTATCTCGGCAACACGCAGATCGTCGCGGGTCGCAAGGCGCACGACCGGGCGCAGAGGCTGGATGACAGTATCGTCCTCGACCTCGTGATTGCCGCGGATGCAGTCGGCTATCTCAAGCCCCTTGCTGGTCTCGACAATGACCTGCTGGCCGGTTTTTACACTCTTGCCGTTCGTGGAAAAGTAATAGCTCTTTCCCCTGTTTTTGAATTTTACGCTTATAACCTCAGTCAATTGTTTTCCTCGTTTCCGCTGCCGAGCGCACAGCCAGCAGCCCCAGAATGTGTTTCACGCCAGTATTGACCGTCTGATACCGTGCGCAGCGGTCAATAAGCTGTATGATATCCATTATACGCATTTTATCCTCCGCCGACACCAGAAGTCCGACATAGCGCCGCTTCAACGCAAGCAGAAACGCGCCGAGCGAGGCAGCGTCGAGCGTTTCATGCTCAAAGCACCAGGCCGTCAGCTCCGGGATATCGCCCTTGCGCTCGAGCGAGACGAACTCATCGGCAAGCGCGGCGGAAGACTCGTCCTCCGCATCCTCCTCGCCGGCACAGCTTACTAGCACGCAGCGCGAGCGCACCGTGACAAGCAGCCGCTCGGGATTAGACACGCACAGAATAAAATGAACGCCCCTCGGCGGCTCTTCGAGAATTTTGAGTGCGGCATTCTGCGCCTGCTCGTTCATCGTGTCGGCGTCCTTTATGATGTATACCTTCGCCGCCGCCTCGTTTGGAATAACATAGGCGTCCGCGCCCATTGCGCGCACCTGATCGACAAGTATCTCCTTTTTCTGCTTGCCCTTATCGTCGGTTATGCGCTCGATAACGGCAAGGTCGGGGTGAACGCGCGCCCTGACCTTGCGGCAGTCGCGGCACACGCCGCAGGGGCGCTCGCCGTCAGCCTGGCACAGCATCTTTTCGGCAAGGTAGAACGCCTTGCCCGTCCGCGCATTTTCCGACGCCGAGGACACTATATACGCGTGCGGCAGTTTTTCCATAGCATCCTCCGAAATAAATACTTAATCAGTTTATTTTACTCTTTTCCGTGTTTTAAGTCAACTAAAACCGCGCGGAGTCTGTTATAGTGTTATATATTATCTACAGAAGCGCATTGCAGATTTTGTGATAAACGACAAATTTCGAAAAATTCAAAAATATTTGTCCTCCTTTTCCATTTGCAAATGTATTATATAAGTGAAGGGCAAAGAAAAATGAAAGGAGCCTGCCATATGCTGTGTCCCAAATGTTCCGCCGAAATGACAGAGGGCTTCATCGACAACGAAAAATGCCCGGTATATTGGAAACCGCAGGGGTATGAGGAGGATATTCTTTCATTTCATTCCAGAAAACGAGGCAGCAAGCTCCAGCTCGGAGACGGCAATTACCTGCTTGGCGGCTGTGTGACCGCTTTTTATTGCAGCGCCTGCGATCTCGTGCTCATAGACGATATCAGACATAAATAGCAGCAGATATATGTAACCACTAATCTCCCAACATTTTAGAAACGATAGGAAATGAGTGCTATGAGCAAAGCAAAATACATAATGCTTATAATTTTATCAACACTGCTCTACATCGCGTGGCTGGTCGGGCTGTATTTCAGCCTCGGTCTGTTCACGCACAGCACCGAGCTAAACCTGCCGGTGTATGCCGCGTCGCTCGTCTGCGCTGTCGGCGCGTGGCTGATCGACAAGAAAATAAATGCGCAGGACAGCTTTAAGTATAAGCCCAGCGTGCCTATCGGCTTCTGCGTGTTCCTTTCGCTGTTTTCGCTCGCGCTCGTTTACGCACTGCCGCACATTTAATCCTGAGCTGTACAGCAAAAAATCGCGTACCCAGGAAATCAAAAACCTAGATACGCGAACAGTTTGGCAGGGGAAGAAGGCTTCGAACCCTCGGCCTACGGTTTTGGAGACCGCCGCTCTACCAGCTGAGCTATTCCCCTATTTAATTGAAAGAATTGGTGGACCGTCAGGGACTCGAACCCCGGACCGACCGGTTATGAGCCGGTTGCTCTACCAACTGAGCTAACGGTCCAAATCTCACTAAAAATATTGCCGTCACGATATCGTGACGGCAATACCGTTTCAGTGGCGCCCCCTGTAGGATTCGAACCTACGACCCTGCGGTTAACAGCCGCATGCTCTACCTGTTGAGCTAAGGAGGCAAA
>ERZ1106954.884-NODE-884-length-24151-cov-9.352424_pt1 | contig 24151 bp, 22 predicted proteins | sample MGYA00403678_ERZ1106954 | MGnify/ENA primary metagenome ERZ1106954 (study PRJEB35170, sample SAMEA104062445) | human gut metagenome | biome: human gut; feature: human-associated habitat; material: faeces | place: Denmark | collected 2012-08-20 ... | reverse complement strand
TCTTCTCGGCCAGGTCGTTCGGGTCGATGTTGGAGATGTAGCGGGCGGAGATGCCGGCGTCGGCGTACGGCTTCAGAGCCTCGTACACCATGACGGGACCCAGGTCGGAACCACCGATGCCGATGTTGACCACGGTCTCGATCTTCTTGCCGGTCACGCCGGTCCACTCGCCGGAACGGACCTTGTCGGCGAACGCGTAGATGCGGTCGAGGGTTTCGCGCACATCCTTGACGGTATCCTGACCGTCGACGATGTACTTGCCCTCGTCCTCGACCGGGCGGCGCAGTGCGGTGTGCAGCACGGCACGGTCTTCGGTGTTGTTGATATGCACGCCGGTGTACATAGCCTTGGTGCGCTCGTCAAGCTTGACGGCCTTGGCCAGGTTGGCGAACAGCTGGAGGGTCTCCGGCTTGATCAGGTTCTTGGAGAGGTCGAAGTGCAGATCGCCGGCATCGAAGCTCAACTTCTCCACGCGATCGGCGTCATCGGCGAACCACTTCTTGAGGCTGACGCCTTCTGCCTGCAGCTCATCGTAATGCTTCTGCAGAGCAGCCCATTCCGTGGTCTTCGTTGCATCAACTGGAGGATTGATGGCCATGTGTATTGGTCCTTTCATCATCACCATGAAGCAGTGGCCCAAGCCTAGAATACGGCGCGTGCCACCGCCTCCTTCCAGCTACCAAGATACTCACAAAAGAGGACACAGAAACACATAAGTTCGCAAGTCACGAACATAATCGCCCACAAACGCTCATACACCGCCGATTTGCCCATGCGCATATCGCAACACGCGGGAACCGCAACGATGCAAACGTACTCATAGACGAACCCATAAGCAGCTGCTTCACCATCTTGCGGTACCATGCATCACCATGCACCATCGCACCGTCAAATAAATCCGTCAGTCATCGCACAACCCTGCCCCAACCAGCCCGGTCAGCCGCCCGGCAGCATCACATCATTTCGACAGATGGACCATGCGCAGCAGCGGGCGGCGCACACAACGATCGAACAGGCAGACCACCACAACATATGCCAGCGAAAGCATGGCGCCAACCGCAATCCACGCCGCAAGCTCGCCGAATACGGCAGACCCCGACTGCAACGAGGCGGCACGCACCAGAAGCGGGTCGAGGAACCTCGCATTGACGGCCTTCCATAAGAAGCTGGCAAGGGTCTGCACCACATAAAACCCGAGAATGCCCGAAGCGAGCGCCGCAACCACGGCCTCGGCGCGACGAGCGGCATGGACGCGGGCGTGAAGCGGCGGGCAGGCCGCAGCCATCAACGCGCACACCGCAAGCGCAAAGGAAATCAACGACGTCGATTTGAACGACAACGCATACAGTGCAACATATGAGGAGCGCATGACCATAACAGCGGTGAGAACGGACGCCACTGCCAGCAGCACCAGTACACCGCACAGCCAGAAACCGCGAATCGTCCACAGTGGGCGGCGATCGGCATGCCGCACCCCATGTCTTTTGTCTTCCGTACGCCGCTCACTGTTATGCTGCACCGCCCAGCCAAGCAAACCGGCCAATCCGAACGACAGCGCATAGCTGACCGCACTCATCTGCTTGCGCCAATCCAGCAAAGTGCGCTGCCCGTACTGCGCCTGCCACGTGCATGCCACATACGCATTCAGCGCATAGACGGCAATCAGCACGGCACCTGCCACCACCGCGCTTCTGCAAGCGCCGAGGCGATTCAGCACCCATGCGATCGCAGGAGCGAGCGCCACGAACGCCAGGTATAGCCATACGAATTCCAGTTCGTAGACAAGGCTGGCCGACTGCGTATCGTTTGATACCGATGGTGCCCAATGGCCGGCCACCAGAACAAGCAGCAGATAGAACGCAACAGTGGCCAGGATCATTGCGATGCGGCGGCCGGTGGCACGCAGCTGTGTGTTCCAATAGCCGCTGGAACCTGCCGCCCCGCACATGCGCGGGATAAGGAAGAACCCCGAAATCATGAAGAAGATGTGGTTGCCCCACGCGCCGCAGTACATGATCATTGCGACGATCCACATCGCGCCCCGTGAGGAAGCGAGTGCAGACACGGGTTCGGCCACGCTGACGGGGTGATGCGGCCCCATCCATATGGCTTGCACGTATTGCTGCAGGAATGCGTGGAATACGGCGATGCAGACGATGGCGAGCAGTCGTAGCACTTCGATCGACATCATGCGCTTGCGCCCTGCCGCGGGCATGCCGGCCGTAGCCGCAGCGGCACGCGATGATACGACGCGCTGCGTCGCAGGGCGCGCATCGTATGCGTGCGTATGCCGATGAGTGAACCGTGTTGCCATGCCTATCAGGATAATCACGCCGCCTGTATGCTTGCGTGTCAAATGAGCGCCGACACCGTTTCGACAGTTCTTCACCACATGTCGCAGAGCCTGCGATCGACTCCGACATGCCGTTATCTGCTGCGCCTGCACAACGTGCCGAACGGGCCGATTTGGACAATTCCACACTATCCAGTACACTTATTGTTTTGTGCGTGGATTGCGTATGCGATTCACCAGCATTGCCACTTTAGCTCAGTCGGTAGAGCGGCTCACTCGTAATGAGCAGGTCGTCAGTTCGATTCTGACAAGTGGCTCCCCTTACCCTAGATGGGTTCGCCCGTCTAGGGTTTTGCATATCGGCCTGCAGGCTGGTAGGCATGCGCGAGTGGCGGAATTGGTAGACGCGCAGGATTTAGGTTCCTGTGTCTTTGACGTGTGGGTTCAAGTCCCATCTCGCGCACCGTTCTTGTATCGGCGTATGCGATTGATTCAGTCAACGTGCACAGTTCCTTACTGTGAACGGTTCCGTGTATCGTCTCCCCCGCTGTACTTAAGATGGCAGGCGGTTCGTTCATAACGGCAACAGGCATATACGGACTCGTTTTGCCAGTACATGCGACTGCGCGCATTCAACCACACGGTTGCACAACGGCATGTCCGGCAGGCCTGAAGCCGATGAGAAGACAGAGATAGAGAATCACAATGCAAGCGCTTATCCAACCCGTTGCGTTGCTGCTGATCATTCTGGCCGGCTATGCGTTCAAACGTGCCGGTTTGTTCGGGCAGCGCGATTACCGTATTCTGCAGACGGCGATCTTCGACCTGGTGCTGCCAGGCGCGATCATCTACTCGTTTGCAACGAATCCACACGAGATCAAACTGTTGTGGATTTCCGTATTCGGCTTGATCATCGCTCTTATTCCACCCATCGTGATCTTTCTGGCCACGTTGCATAAGCCTGTCGCCAGACGCGCGTTCATGATGCTGAACGGTTCGGGATTCAACGTAGGCTGCTTCTGCTTCCCCGTGGTCTCGTCGTTCCTGGGTACGGCGGCGATCGTTCCTGCCGCGATGTTCGACATCGGCAATTGCGTGATGGTGGCCGCCGGCACCAACGTGATCACGCAGCTGCTGCTGCACATCCAGCCCGGCAAAACGTTAAGCGAGCAGCATGCGGGCGATGCGCCGACCTTGCCCTATATCAAGCCGAAGGACAAGGATGCCAAGCGTTTGGCGAGGCGCGCCCTGCTGCGCAATGTGCTTAAGGGGTTCTTCGGTTCGGTGCCGTTCGACGTGTACATGCTGATGATCGTGCTGACCCTGGCGCAGGTGAAGATCCCCGGATGGATCGCCACGATGGTGCAGCCGTTGTCGAATGCGAACTCGTTCTGCGCGATGCTGATGGTGGGCATGCTCATGGATCTGCCCGCTTCGCGTCGTGATGTGAAGGATGTACTGACGGTGATCGGCTGGCGCGTTCCGTTCGCGATTGCGTTCGCCGCGATAACCTGGTTCATCCTGCCGTTCTCCGCATCGATCCGCGAAGCCGTGGCGCTATGCTGCCTCGCACCTATCGCCGTGTTCTCCACCTTGTTCACCGACAAGGTGCTGGGCAACGCCAAACTCGCCGGCTTCTCGCTGACCATCACCGCAGTGCTGAGCCTGATCATGATGACCGGAGCGCATTTCCTGTTCACCGCCATGGGCGTATGACCCGCGCATGATGCCGCATAGTCGTCGCACAACGTGCAAGCGTGCGAATGCTCATGCCGTTTCACGATAGAGCACCTGCTCAGGCGCCCCGCGGAAGCATCTCCGGCAATAACAACGCCTTGCAATACCAATGAGGCATTGCAAGGCGTCAGGGCACGCAAACGAAGATCAGAACAGCGCGCTGACCGCAGGCACCAACGCCTTCAACGCCTTGCCACGATGAGAGATGGCGTTCTTCTCCTCCGGCGTCATTTCGGCGGAGGTGAAACGCCTGCCGGCTTCGATGGCACGTGCCGGCTGATCGTCGGGAATGAACAGCGGATCATAGCCGAAACCATTCGTGCCATGCGCTTCACGCAGCAGCACGCCCGGCATCTCGCCAAGCTCCACGGTTTCGGATGCGATCGGGTACGGTGCGCCCTCGGCGGCACCCGGCACCACCAAGGCGGCGGCGCAACGGAACCGAGCGGTGCGCTTCTCGTCCGGAATATCGGCCATCTGCGCCAAAAGCAGCGCGTTATTGGCTTTGTCGTTGCCATGCTCGCCGGCCCAACGCGCAGAGAGGATGCCCGGGGCATTGCCCATCACATCCACGATCAGGCCGGAATCATCGGCAATGGCGGGGCAACCGGTGCGGGCGGCCACGTCACGCGCCTTGAGCAACGCGTTCTCCTGGAAGGTCACGCCGTCCTCCACCGGGTCGGGCAGATTCAGAGAACCGGCGGATACCAGTTCCACCTGCTGAGCGGTCTCGCCCAAATCCTCGGCAAGAATGCGGCGGATTTCCTTGAGCTTGCCTTCATTATGCGTGGCAACGATGATGCGCATATATGTTCCTTTACTCCTTATGCGGGCTTACTGCCTTACATACTATTGCGGTCCGCGTGCCATACGCTAGACCGGGCGTTCGTTCAGTCCTTGGCGAGCGCCTCGCGCTGCGCGGCCTGAAGCTCCTTGTTGCCCTTCTCGGCCAAGTCCAGCAGCGTACCAAGTTCGTCGCGGGTGAACGGCCGATGTTCGGCGGTGCCCTGGAGTTCGATGAAGGCGCCGGAACCGGTCATGGCGACGTTCATGTCGGTCATGGCGGCGCTGTCTTCCACATATGGCAGATCCAGCATCGGAGTACCGCTGATCACACCGACCGACACGGCGGACACGCAATCGGTGAGCACCTTCTTGGCGGAACGAATGTGATGATGCTTCTCCGCCCAGTCGAGCGCATCCACCAACGCCACATACGCGCCGGTCACGGAAGCGGTTCGGGTGCCGCCGTCGGCCTGCAGCACATCGCAGTCGATCTGAATCATGTTCTCGCCCAGCGCCTTCATGTCGACTACGCCGCGCAGACAACGGCCGATCAGACGGCTGATCTCGTGCGTGCGGCCTCCGATCTTGCCACGCACGGATTCACGGTCGGTACGTTCCGCGGTAGCCCTGGGCAGCATCGCATATTCGGCAGTGACCCAGCCCAGACCGGAATCCTTACGCCAACGCGGCACGCCGGCGGTGAAGGTCGCCGTGCACATGACGCGGGTGTTGCCGCACTCGATAAGCACGGAGCCTTCCGGGGCGTCAGTGAAATGACGTGTGATGCGTACCGGGCGTAATTCGTCGACCTTGCGACCATCGGCACGAGTAATGGAACGTTCACCCAACATATCTGTAATTTCAACCATGCGCCCCAGCTTACGCGCATGCCGCCCTTGCGCCGCCACGCAACGGCGAGCGGACAGACCGAATATCGAGCGGGGACAGCAGCTTGCGGCCGCGTTCGCGTAACGAGCCGACCCATTGCATGAACGCGAGCCAGGACTTACAGTCGGATTACCTATTAGTCACCACGAGACGGGACAGAAGAATGGTGGATTATTCGCCGGCCCTTATGACCGACATGTATGAGTACACGATGCTGGACGCCTGCCTGAAGGATGGTACGGCGGATCGCCAATGCGTGTTCGAGGTGTTTACCCGGCATCTTCCCGCAGGACGCCGGTATGGCGTGGTCGCCGGCACCGGTCGCATCCTCGACGCGCTCGAGCACTTCCATCTGGACGACGAGGATCTGAGATTCCTGGCCGATCGCAAGGTGGTGAGCCCGGAAACCATCAAGTGGTTGGAAAACTTCCATTTCTCCGGATCCATCAAAGGCTACCGCGAAGGCGAAATGTTCTTCCCGAACTCCCCGATTCTGCAGATCGAAGGCACATTCGGCGAATGCACGCTGCTGGAGACGCTGGTGCTGTCGATTCTGAACTATGATTCCGCCGTCGCTTCGGCTGCAAGCCGTATGGTTAGCGCCGCGAAGAACCGCCCATGCATGGATATGGGCGGCCGCCGCACCAACGAATGGTCGGCTGTGGCAGCCGCACGCGCGGCAGTGGTCGGAGGTTTCCAGGGGACCGCGAATCTGCTGGCGGCGCAACTGTACGGATTGAAGGCCATCGGCACCGCAGCCCACTGCTTCACGCTGGTGCATGACGACGAGCGCAGCGCCTTCGAATCGCAGATCGCCGCCTTGGGCAAGAACACCACGCTGCTGGTCGACACCTACAACATCGAGGAAGCCGTGAAAACTGCCGTCGAAGTGGCAGGACCCGAACTGGGCGGCGTGCGCATCGATTCCGGCGATCTCGCCTCCCTGGCACAGCGTGTGCGCAACCAGCTGGACGCATTGGGCGCCACGAATACGCGCATCACCGTCACCAACGATCTGGACGAATACGCACTGGCCGCATTGCAGACCGCGCCGGTCGACTCCTACGGCGTGGGCACCATGCTGGTCACCGGTTCCGGCGCCCCGACCTGCGCCATGGTCTACAAGCTCACCGAACGTGAAGGCGCGGACGGCGTGATGGCGCCGGTCATGAAGAAAAGCAAGGACAAGGCCACCACTCCGGGGCGCAAGCTCGCTTACCGTGCCTACGAGTACAACCTGGCCGAAGCCGAGCATGTGATCTCCGGCTCCGAAGAGAAGCTCGCCGGCTACACGCCGGACAACGGCTGGAAGAATCTGCTCGTGGATTACGTCGATCACGGCCAGATCGACTCCAGCTGGCAGGGCCATGACGCCATCATGCGCGCGCACGACTACCGTGCCGCCGCATTGAACGAACTGCCGATCGCCGCACAAAGCCTGATGAAGGGAGACCCGGTGATTCCGACCGAGATCACGGTGCTATAGGCACCTCCATCCCGTAGGAATTCTTCGCCAAACGGCCGTGGACCCTTGTACTGATACAGGCTCCACGGCCGTTTTTGCGTTACGATACAAGCGCTTGCGACACTTATCCAACGAAGGATCACCTTATGCTCGAACCAACGTTCGCCTACGTTCCCAACCCGAACCGCTATCTCGACGGCATCCCCTCCGATAGTCGTATCGCGGTGGATCCCCGGTTCCTGAAGCATTCGGCGTTGACGCCGGAACGTCTGCAGCAGATCCGAGAGCTCAACGACATCGCCATTGAACGCGGTCAGACACTGGCCGAGATGTCGCTGGCCTGGCTGTTGCATGACGATGCAGTCACGTCCGTGCTGGCCGGCGCCTCGAAGCCGCAGCAGATTCTCGACAATATCGGGGCCCTGAGCAACACCGATTTCAGCAGCGAGGAGCTTGCCCGCATCGACGAGATCTCCAAGCGCTGACCGTACTCGCTTCCGGCATAAGACAAAGGCCCGCGCCCACCGCATATCGCACGGAGGGCACGGGCCTTGGCCTGTCTGCCGGGACGTCAGCGGAACATCTCCTCGTAGATGCGCTTGCAGTCCGGGCATACCGGGTATTGGGAGGGGTCTCGCTTCGGCACCCAGATCTTGCCGCACAACGCCACCACCGGGCGGCCTGTCATACGTGATTCGGCGATGCGATCCTTCGAAACGTAATGCGCGTAGCGATCCGCGTCGCCATTATCCGAGCGTTGGGTCTCCTCCTTGACTTCCGGACGTTCCAGCACCGAGGTGCCTGCGCCGGAATCCGGTGCGGACTGCTGGTCGCCGCTGTTGAGATACGTGGTCATTGCGATATGCTCCTTACGCGTTCGTTCAATCCGCCCTCCATCATAATGTTTTTCCCGTTTCTACGCCGCGAAGCGCTGCGCCATGCCAGATAACGCCGGATAAAGAGGTAGGCTTATTCCTATGACCAAAGCAGTATGCCCCGGCTCGTTCGACCCCGTAACCGCCGGACATCTTGACGTAATCGAACGCAGCACGCGTTTCTTCGACGAAGTGCATGTGGTAGTGGCGGTGAACGCTGCCAAAACACCGATGTTTTCAGCGCAGACCCGTGTGGATATTATTCGCCGCGCCCTTGTGGAAAGGGGCTGCGAGAACGTGGTCGTCTCGTTTACCGACGGACTGATCACCGACTATTGCAAGCAGGTTGGCGCCACCGTGATCGTAAAGGGGCTACGACAGAACGGCGATTACGAGGCGGAACTGGGCATGGCCCTGGTGAACCGGCAGATCGCCGGCATCGAAACGCTGTTCCTGCCCGCGAACCCCGTGCTGGAGCATATTTCGAGTTCCATCGTCAAAGATGTGGCCCGTCATGGCGGCGACGTGACCGGAATGGTGCCCGATTGCGTAGTCCCGATGCTGAATGAGGCGTTGCACAAGGAAAGGATTTCCCATGAGTGATCAGAACGATGTCGAACATCCGACCGGATACGTGGATTTGACCGGTGACCCTGTAGCCGATGTGACAGGTGCCGAAAATAGGGGAACCGTACCGCTGCAAAGCGCGCCTATGCCTCCGGCACCTGCACCGAACCCCGCACCGGCGTCCGCCCCCATGCCGTTGCCGGACGGTCAGCCCGCCGGCGGCACCGGGGCATACGCCGAGTCCGCGCCATTGGACGAGACCGTGGCGGGCGAACCGCCTGTCGCCGACGACGCCGCCTCTTCCATGCCATCCTTCACATCCCCGTTCCCACTGCCTGATCTGAGGGAAAAGCCCACCGTCGAAGAGCAAAGCCAAGAGGAATTCACCACCGTCTACGATGTGATCGGCAAGCTGGAGGACACGCTGAACGAGGCAAAGGGTGGTTTCTTCTCCCCCGGCCTGGTGAAGGTCGACCGCGATGCGCTGATGGCCAATCTCGATGAGTTGAAGAAAATGCTGCCGGTGCAGCTCGAACGTGCTTCCGCCCTCATGCGCGAGGCGGAACGGCGTTTGGAAAGCGCACAGACCCAGGCCAACGCCATTGTCGCCTCCGCGCAAAGCCGTGCCGCCGACACCATCAAAGAGGCCAACGACCAGGCGCAGTTCCTTGCAGGCCAGGAAAACGTGACCGAACTGGCACGGCAGAAGGCGCGTACCATTCTGAACACGGCCCAGGCCAAGGCCGACCATCTCACACAAGGCGCCGACGACTATTCCGCCAAAGTGATGGAAGGTCTGCGCCAGCAACTGACCAAACTCACCAGCGATGTGGACGCCGGTCTGAACGTGCTGCACGAGCGCCAGCGCGCCGCCGCCGACCAGCTCCCGCATCTTGACCAGAACGACTACCCGGAGGCCTGAAAACCCATGCCACATATCGAAAACTCCCCGTGGAGCGTATCCGTTGCGCAGGTCGCGTCCCGCGCCGGCCAGTCCAAGCAGATCGACAGTGATTTCCCCGCGCCCAGCGGCATCGGCGATGACATCATCGGCGTCAAGGAAGGCGAACCCGTACATGTCAGCGGATCGTTCGACTCGATTGTGGACGGTCTGATTCTCAACGCCGACATCAACGCCCCGGTGCATGCCGAATGCACCCGTTGCCTGAAGCCCATCGTCCGTGACTGGACCACGCATGTGACCGTGTTCTTCCCCTACCATGACGAGCGCGACAATCGCAGGCAGCAGGACGAGGTCGACATCATCGCCGGCGAGGAAGAATCCGAAGACACGTATCCACTGCTCAACAACGGCTCCTTCGCCGATCTTGAAGCACTGCTGCGCGATACGCTGGTGGACGAGCTGCCGCTGCAGCCGCTGTGCCGCGAGGATTGCCGTGGCCTGTGCTCCCAGTGCGGCGTGGATCTCAACGAGAATCCCGACCACACCCACGAGATGACCGACATCCGTTTCGCCGGACTGGCCGATCTCAAGGCACAGCTTGAACGCGAACAGCAGGGCTGACAGGCCTGCGGATACTGCGACACGCGTGCGCGCGTATACCGGAATACGCTATTTGTACGCACGTTGCGTTAAAGTACTGAACGCTTAAGCTCAAATGTTCGAACGAAACAGAGGATACTGAAATGGCACTGCCTAAGTACAAGACCTCGCGCGCCAACACTCATTCGCGTCGCGCGAACTGGAAGGCGACCGCTACGGCTACCGTGACCTGCCCGAACTGTGGCGCTCCGGCTCAGCCGCACATGGCCTGCCCGAGCTGCGGTTCTTTCCGTGGCCGCGTCTACCGTGAGGCTATCCAGTCCATTCACACCAAGTGAGCAGCACTGGACAAGCATGAATAAAGCCCTGCCATCGACGGGTGGCAGGGCTTTTTATATCTTTATATCCTAGAAAGCCCTAGGAAATTCCAGAAAACAGAAGATAGAGGATCATGACAGACGAAGCACAGCACAAGCCAATCACACGCACCTACCACAATGACGGCACCCAGACGGCCGCAAACGAACTGTTGGAGGCGCTCGGCACCACCATCAGCCCCGATCTGCTGGTCCAGGCGCTCACCCATCGTTCCTTCGCACACGAGCATCCGGGCGCAAAACATTACGAACGACTCGAATTCCTGGGCGATGCCGTACTGGAACTCATATCCACCGAGACGCTGTTCCGCCTGCACCCCGATATGAGCGAAGGCGAACTGGCGAAGATGCGCGCCAAGGCGGTGAGCGAGGAAGCGCTGAGCGCCATTGCACGCACCAAGCTGCATGTGGAACCGTATATTCTGCTGGGTCACGGCGAAGCGGCACAGGGCGGCGCACAGAAGAGCTCGATTCTGTGCGACATCGTGGAATCGCTGATCGGCGCGACATTCCTTGAACATGGCATCGACGGCGCACGCAAGGTGGTGCATCGCCTGATCGACGACACGTTGGCCGAAGTCGCCACCGAAGGCCCGGCATTGGATTGGAAGACCTCGCTGACGGTGAAGGCGCATCATCTCGGCAAGGGCGAACCGGTGTACCATATGGCGGTTTCCGGCCCGGAATACGCGCAGGTGTTCACCGCACGCGTCTCGCTGGGCGACGACGAGGAGATTCTGGGCGTGGGCAAGGGATCGTCGAAGCGCAAGGCGCAGCTGGCCGCCGCCGCGGCAGCCTGGAAGAAGCTCGGCTGACGCCGCTCCCCACAGTCCTCCCCTCCCTATGCGCGGCTTGCGGTGTGGCCCTCCCCCGAGTGTCCACACCGTAAGCCGCGCAATGCAAATGTTGGCTTATTGAATAGACTGGGAAAACAAAGCGCACAGCACCGGCCACGAACCGGCAGCGCAATGACCAAGGAATCAAGAGATGTGAGAGGAACCATGGCTTTACCTACCCCTCTGCAGGCATTCAGCGCCGTGCCCAAGGACCAGCACGACGAAACGCAGACCATTACCGATGGAGAGAAGATGACCGGCGCCCAGGCGCTGGTGCGTTCGTTGGAGGATCTGGGCGTCGAAGACGTCTTCGGCGTTCCGGGTGGCGCCATTCTGCCGGTGTATGACGAAATCAAGGACGACACGAAGTTCCACTTCATGCTGATGCGCCACGAACAGGCCGCCGGCCATGCCGCCGAAGGCTATGCGCTGACCACCGGCAAGGTGGGCGTGTGCATCGTCACCTCCGGCCCTGGCGCAACCAATATGATCACCCCAATCGCGGATGCGAACATGGATTCCGTACCGCTGGTCGTCATCACCGGTCAGGTGGGCGTGAACGCCATCGGCACCGATGCCTTCCAGGAGGCCGATATTGTGGGCGCCACCTACCCGATGGTGAAGCACTCCTACCTGGTGACCAGCGCGCAGGATATTCCGCGCGTACTCACCGAAGCCTACTATGTGGCCAATTCCGGCCGCCCCGGCCCGGTCGTGGTCGATGTGACCAAGACCGCGCAGACCGGCAACATGTACTACTCCTGGCCGCAGCGCATGATCCTGCCCGGCTACAATCCGACCACCAAGGCGCACGGTCATGTGCTGTCCGACGCGGCCAAGCTGTTCTCGCAGTCCTACCGCCCGGTGCTGTACGTGGGCGGCGGCGCCGTCCGTTCCAAGGCCGGCGAACTGATCAAGCAGCTCTCCGATCTGACCGACGCCCCAATCGTCACCACGCTTCCCGCTCGTGGCGTCGTTCCCGACTCCGACCCGAAGGTGCTCGGCATGCTCGGCATGCACGGCACCATCGCCGCAACCGGTGCCGTGCAGCGTTGCGACCTGCTGGTCACCATCGGCGCCCGTTTCGACGATCGTGTAACCGGCAAGCTCGACGCATTCGCCCCCGCAGCGCGTGTGATCCACATCGATATCGATCCGGCCGAAATCGGCAAGAACCGCCAGCCGGACGTGCCGATCGTGGGCGACGTTTCCACCGTGCTCAAGGATCTCATTCCGGAAATCGAACGTTCCCAGGCCATTCACGGCAAGCCGAACCTGAAGCCGTGGTGGAACGCCATCGACGAGTGGCGCACCAAGTACCCGGCCACGTGGGAGGAGCCCACGGACGGTTCGCTCGCCCCGCAGTGGGTGGTCAGGCAGCTGTCCGACCAGGCCGCGGACGATACGCTGTGGGTGACCGGCGTGGGTCAGCATCAGATGTGGGCCGCGCAACTCATCGATTTCAAGCGCCCGAACTCCTGGATGACCTCCGGCGGCCTTGGCACCATGGGCTACGGCCTGCCCGCGGCCATCGGCGCCGCCGTGGGCGGCAAAGGGCGCCCGGTCTGGCTGATCGACGGCGACGGTTCCTTCCAGATGACCTCCGAAGAGCTTGCCGCAGCGTTCTTCGACCACGCTCCGGTAAAGATCGCCCTGCTGAACAATTCCGTGTACGGCATGGTCCGTCAATGGCAGACGCTGTTCTACGGGCAGCATTATTCCGCCACCAACCTGCTTGACGGCGAAGCGCATGGCGAAGAGGGCGTGAAGCTGGAAGCCAACGGCGATATGCCCGTTGAAGTGCCAGATTTCGTGAAGCTGGCCGAAGCCTACGGTTGCGTGGGCATGCGTGCGTTCACCAAGGACGAGGCCATCGAATGCATCAAGAAGGCCAACGAGATCAATGACCGCCCGGTGCTGATCGACTTCCGCGTGTGGAAGGACGCCATGGTGTGGCCGATGGTCGCCGCCGGTGCTTCCAACGACGATGTGACGTACATGCCCGGCATCAAGCCGTTGCGCGACGATACCGTTACCGGCGAGCCTGCAACCGCCGCAAGCGAGAACTGAGAGGAGAGAATCATGCCTCAATACCCTGCATCACAGCCCGGTTCCGAGCGTCATACGCTGTCCGTGCTAGTGGAGAACCGCCCCGGCGTGCTGGCCCGTGTGGCCGGCCTGTTCGCCCGCCGTGCGTTCAACATCAACTCGCTGTCCGTCTCCCCCACCGAACGCCCTGACATCTCCCGTATCACGGTGACAGCCGATGTGGAGGCCATCCCGCTGGAGCAGATCATCAAGCAGCTCAATAAGCTGCTGCACGTACTCAAGATCGTGGAACTCGACCCGCGTTCCACCGTGGAGCGCGAGCTTGTGCTCATCAAGGTAGCGGCCGACGTGTCCAACCGCTCCGACGTGCTGGAGATCGTGCGCATGTTCCGCGTGCGCGTGGTCGATGTGAACCCGGAGTCGCTGACCATCGAGGCCACCGGTTCCGAAGACAAGATCGAGGCGCTGCTCGGTCTGCTGGAGCATTACGGCGTGATCGAGCTGGTACGTTCCGGCGCGGTCGCCGTGACCCGTGGCCCGAAGGCGCTGAGCGAGAAGGTGCTCGGCTCCGAGATCACCGGTCGCTGAACGGTCTGAACGGTATTATTTACGGAAAAGCGCTGCCTCGCGATTCATTTCGCGGAGCGGCGCTTTTTCGTATCTGATCCGTATCTGATTCACCGCAACATCGTATGTTCCCATTGCGCCGCCCTGGGAATGCTACGAATGGAACGAGAACATATCATCAGCACGGCACTTGCCACGAGAACCGCGAGGAACACCAGCACCGTGCCATGGAATCCAAGAACCGGGAGCAAGGTACCGGCCACGGCACTACAGAACATCGAAAGCACCTGGGCTGGAACCGTCAATGTGACAGTTATGCGCCCCTGCATGCTCGTAGGCGACTTGGCGAAGATGAAACCGAGCAGCATCGCGTTGATTAGCGGGAACGGCAGACCGACCAGCGAATTGGCAACCATCATGACCCAATAGTTGTCGGTCAACGTCATCGGCAATACGCACAGGCAGATGAACAGGTAGGCGAGGCACACGGTTGGCCCGACAGGAACCTTATCGCTGAATCTGCCGGCAAGCAACGATCCTACAAGCATCATCAACGATATGCCGCCGCTGATGAATCCGATGAAGGTCGCATTGGTCCCGCACGACACCAAATGCAGCTGGATGGCATATTGAATGCCATTGATGCCGAAATTTACTAATGCCGCCACGATGAGCACGACCACCAGCGTCTTCCTACGCAGCGACCATGACCAGCCTTCCAGAAAGTCGTGAAAGAAACCGCCTTTCACTGCATCGCCATCCGATTCCCCGATACGCCCGCCATCCGCACCATGTTCGCGGATGCCGGTGGCGGCGACGCCGGCCACAGCGTACATACATGCCGACACCAGAAACGGCAGCCATGGAGCGACACTGTACAGAAAGCCTCCGATGGGGCCTCCTACCATGGTAATGGTCGCGTCGCGCCCTTCGTTGAGGCTTCGCGCTTTGGGATAACAGCGGATATCGATAATCGAACGGAGCATCGCGTCCGTGGCGCTTCCCAAAAAACCGTTGATGCTGGATGCGAGCACCGCAATCAGCAGCAACACGGGAAATGGCAACGCGTCGCACAACAGCAGCATCACGATCGCACCCCAAGCCAGAACGCCAACGACGGCGTTCGTCACGATAAGTCGTTTGCGATCATGCCTATCGACGAAAGTGCCTCCGAATACGCTTGCTACCTGTTGCGCAATCATCGACGACGTTCCGAGCCAACCGGCGGCGACGGTGGAGCCAGACACCGCATATCCGAGCAGACTGATCGCCAGCGCGCGCATCGCCGCACCAACCGCCGATGCCGTATCGGCGGTAAACCAAGAAACGTATCCTGCGGATTGCCAGAATGATTTCCCTGTTCCGTCCATGTCTTGTTTCACTTGTTTTCCCTGTTCCGCCCACGCTTTTCAGATTGCCTATGGGTTCATATGCAAAGTCCGCCGATTCCCTACGAAAACCACCTGAAAGCCTGTAGAATCAGCGCCACGGGTTCGGCGCCCGGCTCATCGTCGCCATGCATGCCGGCCTTGATTTGCCAGCGACGTACGACCTCATTGAGTTCCTCAATCATCGAACGCATTTCCTCGGCGGTCAGGTTCAGAACATGATCGTCGCTGGTGCATGAATCGGTCCATTCCCGAGGCAATTCCGGCAGTCTGTCCAGAAAACGCTCGTAGGCCATCTCGTAGGAGAGTGCCGCCGAACGCCGAAACAGATCCATGGCCTTTGCCTTGTCCGCATTGTTCTTTTCTTCGGAGCTCCCCAGACGAACGGCGCTTTGGCAAGCCTTCCACCAGCTTTTTCTTCGGTCGCCGTCAGGAGATCTCACCTTCTCCACCAGCCCCACACGTGCAAGCTGCCCCAAGTGATAGCTGATGGCCCCCGGAGCCTCGCCAAGCTGTTCGCTGATGTTTCCCACGGTCTGCTCGCCGTTCACCCGCAACGTTCCAAGGATCCTCATACGAATCGGACTGGCCATGGCCCGAAGAGTATCGGCATTGGTCACGGTCACTGCGGCATCTTTGGGCATCCGTGTTTCGCTAGGGGTTGCGTCGGTCATTGCAAAGGTCTCCTTTTCATCATCTCCCATTATATACAAATTATTTGTACAATATGTTTGCACACATGCTCCATGTACTCAACAGCAAAGAGCACATGCCATCGTCGACGTCTTGGTTCCCTTTGACAAAAGCAGCAAAAACTTCTATTCTGAAAAGATAAGCAGACCAATGGGGGCGCCTTATGAACAAGATGATGAGAAGGGGTTTGTGCTGTACACTATCGGTTGCGCTGCTGAGCCTGTGTGGCGGCTGTGCGGACTCCACACATGGAACATCCGGTACCGGTAGCGACTCCGCTCAGAATAGCGAGACCGACGATGCAGAGGCACAAGCATATCGAGCATTCACCGTGGATGCGCTCGACAATTACGCCTCCGATAACCTATTCGACGATAAAACCGATCCGATCCTGGTAAATAAGCTTGGCTCCAAAATCGTGCACGGCGACGGCATGATCCCGTTCAAAGAACCGATAGACGGCAGCAACTCGTATGAGGTCGCCTTCATGTGCAAAGGAGAAGAACAGGCGCCGTTCTCCTTCGTGCTGTATAAAGACGGCCAACCGCACACCATGAGTACCATGGGCGGTTGCGCATCCGATGGCGTGCAATCGGTCTCCCTGCCCGCGAAGCGCTTCCCCGACGCAACCTCGCTGTCCATCATCAATATCGGCGGCACGAATCTTGTCGTATCCGTATACGAGGTCAGGGAAGCGGAACGGTAGAGGGTCGCCATTCGATGGCCGCAATGGCGCCGAGCCTGGAGTCCTTTCCCCAGCCCGGCACCATTGTGCCGCGCACGCAGTGCGCTACTCGAGCTGTTCGGAAAGCTCCATCCACTCCATTTCGAGGGATTCGGACTCATCCGTGACGGCCTGCAACTGCTCGTTGAGCTTGTTCAGGCCCTCGTAGTCGCTCGGGTCGTGCGCGGCCATCTGCGACTCCACATCGGCCTTCTGCTCCTCAAGTTTGGCAAGTTTGCGCTCGATTGCGGAAACACGGCGAGACGCCTCATGGTATGCCTTGCCGGTGAGCTTCGGCGCGGTAGCAGCCGAGTCGGCGACATCGCCAGAATCACCTGCGGAAGTCGAGGAATCTGCGGAAACGGCATCGCCGTTCTTCCTTCCCTTGCCAGTTTTCCCGGCCTTCTCGTCAGCAAACGGATCCTTGCCGTTCTTGATGGCCTCGGTCATATCAAGATAATCCTGCACACCACCAGGCAGATGACGGATCTTACCGCCGATCAGCGCGAACTGCTGGTCGGTGACGCGTTCAAGCAGGTACCGGTCGTGGGAGACGACGATCAGCGTGCCCGGCCAGGTATCGAGCAGGTCCTCCATCACGGCGAGCATATCGGTGTCAAGATCGTTACCAGGCTCGTCCATGATGAGCACGTTCGGCTCATCAAGCAGGATGAGCAGCAGCTGCATGCGACGCTTCTGACCGCCCGAAAGATCCTTGATCGGTGTCATGAGCTGCGCGGATTCGAAGCCGAGACGTTCCATCATCTGCCCCGGCGTGGTCTCCTTGCCATCCACAATGTAGCTCGGCTTGTAGCGGCTCAGCACTTCCTTGATCTTGTATTTGCCGAGCTTCTCCAGCTCGTCGAGGCGCTGCGAAAGCACCGCGAACTTCACGGTCTTGCCGATGTTCACATGGCCGGCGGTCGGGGTGATCGTGCCGTCGAGGATCTTCAGCAGCGTCGATTTGCCGGCGCCGTTCGCGCCGACGATACCGATACGATCGCCAGGGCCGATCAGCCACGTCACATCGTCAAGGATCTTGCGACCTGTCACAGTGATCTTCTGCGCGGCGGACGTGACCTCGGGCGCGGCATCATCGGCGGCACTGCCTGATTCTTGCGCCACTTCCTCGACTTGCGCGGCCTGAACTGCGGCCTCCTGCGCCTGCGGCACGCCGGCATCCACCAATCGTGGATCGGTCAGATCGTCAACGGCGACCTCCACGCTGCCATGCACCTGCGGTTCGGCATACATGGCCGGCACCACGTCCACGCGCGAAGCGGAATCCTCCATCTGCGCCACATCAGGGTCAATCTCGGCCTCACCCTGCGCATGCTCGAAGATCTGCGTCACATCGATCAGATCAACCACCTGCTTGCCCAAACGGGACGTGGCCATCTGCTTCAATTCCAGCGTATTGCGCATGGGCGGCACGTCGGCGATAAGCTCACGCGCGGCCTTGACATGGAACTTCTGTTTGGTGGAACGGGCGCGAGCGCCACGCGACAGCCATGCGAGCTCCTTACGCGCCAGATTGCGCCGCTTGGTTTCGCGCACATCGGCCTGGCGATCGCGTTCCACGCGCTGCAGCATGTACGCGGAGTAGCCGCCTTCGAACGGCTCGATCTCGCCGTCATGTACTTCCCACATGGATTCGCACACTTCGTCGAGGAACCAACGATCGTGGGTGACGAGCAGCAATGCGCCCTGGCCTTTGCTCCAACGGTTCTTCAAATGCTCGGCCAGCCAGTGGATGGTCACCACGTCCAGGTGGTTGGTGGGCTCGTCGAGCGCGAGAATATCCCAATCCTTAAGCAGCAGGCGCGCCAGATCGGCGCGACGGCGCTGGCCGCCGGACAACGAGCCGATCTTCGCATCCAAGCTGATGCCGCCGAGCAACGCCTCTACGATTTCACGTGATTTGGTTTCGGCCGCCCACTCGTAGTCCTCACGCCCTTCGAGCGCCGCTTCGCGCACGGTGGCATTGTCGTCGAGCGGATCACGCTGGTCGAGCATGCCGAAGGTCAGACCGCCGCGCATGGTCACGCGCCCGGAATCGGGCTTCTGCGTGCCACGGAAGAGGTGCAGGAGCGTGGATTTGCCATCGCCGTTCTTGCCGACGATGCCGATGCGGTCGCCTTCGAACACACCTTGCGTCACATCGGTGAAGATGGTTTTGGTGGCGAAGGCGAGCGATACGTGTTCAAGTCCCAAATCATAAGTCGGCATAAAGCACCAATGTAGCGCGGCGACGGAACACCGCCGTCCATATACATAGGTGTATGTGCGCTTGCCGCCGCACTAAGTCGCGTACAGCGGCCGCTCACCTCGCAATCGTGCCGCGGTGCGCGCCCCGCGATCATACCGTTTGTACCGTTTATTCAGCCTGTACCGTTTGCTCGGCCTGTACCGACTATCCCAAGCTATACCGCCTATTTCAGCAGGTCGGAGTATTCCGTCTTCCACTGGTCCAGCTCGGTGCGCATCACGGCCTTGTCCGCTTGCGGCGCGCCCTCGTGCGATGCCGTCCAGCAGGCCGTCGAGCACGAGATCATAGTCAAGACCGTTGTTCATGTGTACCTGAGGGTCGAAGAAGATCTCCGCACGGTGCACCCCGTCAGCGTGCGCATGTGCAAGGTAGTCGAACATCAGATCGGAGAAGTCCTCGCGGGTGCGCAGCACACTCATGAGCTGATAGTACAGATCAAGGAAGGATTGCTGATTGTCGAACCGGTAGTGGGAACGTAGGTCGTCGATGCCGTCGAACGGCAGTGTCACACCGTTATGGTCGGCCAGCCGTAGGGCGAGTTCGGGTTCCAGCGTGCCCTTCGATGTGCAGGCGCAGTTCGGTTTTGGGCAAGGCGTGGAGAGCCTGCGACATACGGGTGCCGATGGTCATGATGCTCCTCCTTGCACACGGGCGGCGACAGTGCCGTTACGGCTGTGATGCCACGATGGCACGGCGTCTTCTTGGGAACACCTTGGGAGCTAGCGCAACGTGGCGGCATAGGAATTGCATCTGGCCGCGAAGCCGGAGAACACCTGGTCGGCGAGCGGCTGCAATCGGGGATTGTATTCGGCGAAATCCTCACGCAGCTTGGATTTGGAGCCTCCGGCGGCTTTCAGATCCTTGACCATGCTCGGCTCGTCGAGCCATTCCTCCAGCAATGTCGAGGTGACTTCGAGATGGAATTGCAGGCCGAGCGCCGAGCCGAAACGGAACGCCTGGTTCTTGGTGGCCGCGGAACGTGCGAGCGGCTGCGCACCTTCGGGCAGGGAGACCACGTCGTTATGCCAGTGCAGCACGTTGATGCTTTTGTCCCACATGGAGAAGAAGTCGTGTTTGTCGGTGCGTTTGATGGGAGCGAATCCGATTTCCGGCTCTTTGCCTGATTTGAGTTTTGCACCGAGCGCCGTGGCGATGATCTGATGCCCCAGACAGACTCCCAGCACCGGCTTGTTCACCGCAATCGCGGCACGTGCCAGCTTGGCCTCGGCTTTGAGCCCAGGGTACGCGTCGAAATCCTGCGCCCCCATGGGCCCTCCCATGATCACCAATCCCGTGATTTCGTTGAAGTTCGGCAAATCCGGTTTTTTCTTCTTGGCGATGGTTACGGTCCGGTACGGCAATTCCATATCGTCCAGACTGTCGAGAATGCGCCCCGGTTTCTCCCACGGAACATGCTGCACGATCAACACCTGCGGTTTCGTCATAACCCCTATTGTGGCACGACCCACGTAAACTGCAAACGTTTGCCGTAGTAATATGGACCACCCACATGCCTTGTCTGGTTTCATGCCTAGGCTTGGGGGCTATGGCAAACACTCAGGAACCGCAGGATTTCAACGCTTCCGTCATGCCGAGCACACTGGTCTCGACACAAGTGGCCAAAGCCGCCGCACGACTGAAGCTGTACGATACGGCCTCGCACGCCGTAAGCACGTTTACCCCGATCAAGCCCGGCGAAGTGGGCATGTATGTGTGTGGCGCGACGGTGCAGTCCTCGCCGCATATCGGCCATATCCGTGCCGCCGTAGCATTCGACATCGTGCGCCGTTGGTTCCTCAAGCTCGGCTATCAGGTCACTTTCGTGCGCAATGTGACCGACATCGACGACAAGATTCTCGACAAGGCCGCCGCGGCAGGCCAGCAGTGGTGGGCACGCGCCTACCATTACGAACGCGAGTTCAGCCAGGCCTACTCCGATCTGGGCGTGCTGCCGCCGACCGTCGAACCGCGAGCGACCGGGCATATGGCCGATATGATCGACATGATCCAGCGCATCATCGATAACGGCCACGCCTATGTAGTGCGCGGCGATGACGGCAAGCCGACCGGCAACGTGTACTTCGATGTGGCGTCCTGGCCGCATTACGGCGAGCTGACGCATCAGAAGCAGACCGCCGTGGCCGACGCCGCCTCCGAAGTGGCCGACGCCATGGGCCCGTCCGTCGACAACACCGGCGACGACAAGTACAACCCCGTCGACCCGGCCGATGCCTCCCCCGACAAGCACGATCCGCGCGATTTCGCACTGTGGAAGGCCCCCAAGGATTCCGATCCTCTCGACGCACGTTGGAACACCCCGTTCGGCACTGGCCGCCCGGGCTGGCACATCGAATGCTCCGCCATGAGCCACCGCTATCTGAAGGACGGTTTCGACATCCACGGTGGCGGACTTGATCTGCGATTCCCCCACCACGAGAACGAAATGGCCCAGACCCGTGCGGCGGGCTACGATTCGGCCGCACGTTGGATGCACTCGGCATGGGTGACCGCCAAGGGCGAGAAGATGTCGAAGTCGCTCGGCAATGGCCTGTCCGTGCCGGCCGTACTGGCCGAGAACTCCGCGTGGGTGGTGCGTTACGCATTGGGCGGCGTGCAGTACCGTTCCATGCTGGAATGGTCCGATCAGACGCTTGCCGAAGCGCAGTCGGCCTATGGTCGCGTCTCGAATTTCATCGAACGTGCCGGCATCGCCATCGGCGAGCAGCCCAGCCGTACCGAAGTTGCTTCCGTTCCCGCCGACGCGCTGCCTGCCGATTTCGTTGCCGCGATGAACGACGACATCAACGTCTCCGGTGCGACCGCCGCGATCTTCACCGCGATTCGTTCCGGCAATACGTTGCTGTCGAAGTTGGCCGATCGTGCCGATTCCGACGCAGCCAAGGCCGAGGTGCGTGAGGTGCTGCTCGGCGTGCGCGCGATGCTCGATACGCTGGGCTTGGACCCGCTGGCCGAGCCGTGGGTGAATGGCGGTGCGGCAGGCGGCGCTGCCGGCGAAGGCGAATCGGCCGAGCATGATGTGCTCGACTCGCTGATCCGCGAACAGCTTACGGCACGTGCCGAAGCCCGCAAGGCCAAGGATTTCGCCAAGGCCGACGCGATCCGCGATGCGCTGAATGCGGCCGGCATCGCCATTGAGGACGGCCCGCAGGGCTCCACCTGGTCCCTGCAGTAACGGCAACACAGCAGACATCTGCGATTAGCGACCCATTTGGACGAAATCCGGCTCTTTTTCGTCCAAATGGGTCGCTTTATGATCGGTTTCGTCCGAATGGGTCGCTAAATCCCACATGCGGCCACGTCCGTCCAATGTCGCCGGCAGCCGGCCACCAGCACGGCACGGCCCAGATATTTCCCGCGCGGCGGCTAGACTTGGGAACATTATGGCAGCATTTAGTTCTTTGACAGATAGGCTCTCCGGCGCGTTCAAGCACCTGAAGAGCAAAGGTAAGCTTTCCGAGGCCGATATCGACGGCACCATCCGCGAAATCCGCCGTGCACTGCTCGACGCCGACGTGGCGCTCGACGTGGTCCGTTCCTTCACCGCCAGCATCCGCGAACGCGCGTTGGGCACCGAGGTCTCCCAATCCCTCAATCCCGCGCAGCAGGTCGTCAAGATCGTCAACGAGGAGTTGACGAGCGTTCTGGGCGCAGGCGTTGACCGACCGTTGAACTTCGCGAAGAATCCGCCGACCATCATCATGCTTGCGGGTCTTCAGGGCGCTGGTAAGACCACGCTTGCCGGCAAGCTCGGCTACTGGCTGAAGGATTCCGGCCACACGCCGCTGCTGGTTGCGGCCGATTTGCAGCGCCCGAACGCAGTGACGCAGCTGCAGGTGGTTGGCGAACGCGCGGATGTGCCGGTGTATGCACCGGAGAAGGGCGTGCAGGCCGATGGCGGCGAAGCGGTCATGGCTCCAGGCCAGACCACTGGCGACCCGGTAAAGGTCTCTCGTGACGCCGTGGAGCTCGCCAAGCAGAAGCTGTATGACACGGTGATCATCGATACCGCCGGCCGTCTCGGCGTGGATGAGGAGCTGATGAAGCAGGCGCGCGATATTCGCGATGCCGTGCAGCCGAATGAGATTCTGTTCGTCATCGATGCGATGATCGGTCAGGATGCTGTGCAGACCGCCAAGGCCTTCGATGAGGGTGTGGACTTCACCGGCGTGGTGCTGTCCAAGCTTGATGGCGACGCCCGTGGCGGTGCCGCGTTGTCTGTGGCGTCCGTGACCGGCAAGCCGATCCTGTTCGCCTCCACCGGCGAGGGACTGAAGGACTTCGAGGTCTTCCACCCCGATCGTATGGCGTCGCGCATTCTCGATATGGGCGACATCATGACGCTTATCGAGCAGGCGCAGAAGCAGTTCGATGAGGAGGAGGCGCGCAAGGCCGCTGAAAAGCTGTCTGCCGGTTCCTTCGGTCTGGATGATTTTCTCGATCAGCTGCAGCAGGTGCGCAAGCTCGGCCCGATGAAGAACCTGCTGGGCATGATTCCCGGCATGGCGGCTCATCGTAAGGAGCTCGAACAGTTCGATGAGAAGGAAGTCGACCGCACCGAGGCCATTATCCGGTCGATGACCCCGGCGGAGCGTCGTGATCCGAGCATTATCGACGGTTCGCGCCGCCGCCGCATCGCGTTCGGTTCCGGTGTGACCGTCTCCCAGGTGAATGCGCTGTTGCAGCGTTTCGAGCAGGCCGCGAAGATGATGAAGCGCGTGTCCAACAACAATGGCGGCGGACTGCCTGGTTTCGGTGGCCCGGCCATGGGCAAGAAGGCCAAGAAGGGCAAGAAGAAGAAGGGTTCCAAGTCCGGCAATCCGATGAAGCGCGAGGCCGAGGAAAAGGCATTGCGCGACAAGCTGGCCGGCAAGTCATCCGGCGGCAACGGCGGTTCGGCATTCGCCAAGAAGCCGCAGAATCCCGCGCTTCCGGCTGGATTGCAGGATCTGATGAATGAGACTGGCGACAACGGCACTCCCGATCTGCCGCCGAATCTTGGCGGTGGCGTGGCCGGTCTGTTCGGCCGCTGATTCACACAGCATATGACGCGGGGCGAGTCGGCCTTGCACTCATGGTGATACGGCTGGGGCCGGGCGGAATGCTAGCCGCCCG
>ERZ1106954.876-NODE-876-length-24253-cov-3.920531_pt1 | contig 24253 bp, 19 predicted proteins | sample MGYA00403678_ERZ1106954 | MGnify/ENA primary metagenome ERZ1106954 (study PRJEB35170, sample SAMEA104062445) | human gut metagenome | biome: human gut; feature: human-associated habitat; material: faeces | place: Denmark | collected 2012-08-20 ... | reverse complement strand
CGGACGACAAAAAACATTTAAAATATTATAACGTATTATCTTTTTAACGCCTCTTCTACCGCAACGGCGCAGGCAACGGAAGCCACCCCCAGCAAAATCCCGGCTGCGCCCAGCACGGTTCCGGGAACAAGCCCCAGGCCGGAAGCCGCTGCGACCCAGGGCAATGACACGGCCCCCACGACACAAATACAGGCGGCTCCTTTCACAGCTTGGGAACATTGCAGCACAACGGGCTGATTTTCCATAAGCTTCCCTATACCCTCCCAAAACCGGGCCTGTCAACTACAACCGGAAAGTCCCCTCTTTCCGTCAACCCCGCATGCCGGACGGGCTGCCCCCACAGCCAATTGCCTGCGCCGCCATCCGCACCAAGCCCCAAGCGCAAAAAACGGCGGATGCTATCGGCACAGCCGTTTCAACGGCGGTTCCCTTTTCCTGCCCGGGCCCTTCCATGAAAAGGCGTTCCGCCACATTCTGCTTGAGCATCACCGTGAAACCCTTACAATGGCTCACCCCTTCAAGCAGGAAGAATACTTTATCCTTTCTTTGCGATGACCCCTCCCCATGCATCCACCCGTTCCGCAGAACGGTACGCGGGCCGGCCAGGCGCTCTTTCCGCCGTCTTCCAGGCTCTTCGCGCCGCGTTCTTTCCGCGCCGCATGCGCTGCCTGTGGGCAGCCGGACTCGCGGCGGCTCTGGTGGTCAATCCTTATGTGCTCAATGACGGCCAGAGCGTGCTGATGAGCTGCATGGGCATCGCCTGTTCCGCCTCCCTGCTCTGCGGCACCATCCTTCTCTGCCTGAAATACCGCTTTACCGCCTACGTCGTCCTTCCGGCCATCATCCTGTTCAACGCGGGCCTGTACATGATGCAGATGCGGTACGGGCTGACGCTGAACCTCTCCGTCCTTTCCAGCATGGCGGAGACCAACTTCCGGGAAGCCTGCGCCTTCTGCACCGCCGCCTCCGCCACCGGGGCCCTGCTGCTGGCGGCCTTCATTTACCTGGCCATTTACTGGAGCCGCCGTTCCCTGCGCCAGAAGGCCACGTGGGGCGCGCTGGCGTGCATCTGGAGCCTGTACGGAATCTTTCTGCTGCTGGGCATTCCGGCCACCTCCTACAGCTCGGAACCCCTTTACCTTTACTACACCTCTGACAAGGCCAAGGGCTGGCCCCTCGTGGACTTCGTGATGGCGTACAAGCTGGCGGACGAATACGTCACCCAGGACGCAAGCCGTTTCAATGAACTCCGGAACCTGCCGTCCTGCGCGGAACCCCTCTCCGGATGCGACGCTCCGGACGACCTGGCCGTGGTCTTCCACATGGGCGAGAGCGTGCGCGCGGACCACCTTTCCCTCAACGGCTACCACCGGAACACGATGCCCCTGCTTTCCCGGGAACCCAACGTCGTTTCCTTCCCCCACGCCACCTCCTTCGGCATCGTGACCAGGATTTCCGCCATCGGCATGTTTACGGATGCGGAACTGTCCCGCCGCCGTCCCGCCCATTCCTCCTTCATTGACCTGTTCAACAAGCACGGTTTCCGCACCGTCCGGATCATGGACCTGTGCGGAGACTCCATCCATGACTATTCCCTGGGCATCCTGACCCGGAACTGCCGGGAACGGAAGCAGACGCCGCCCATGCACGAAACGCCCGGAATGATGCAGGAACGCACCTCCCTGGTCATGGAGGAATCCCTGAAACGGCACGGCCGGGAAAAACAGCTTTACGTCATTTACAACAACGGCAGCCACATGGCGTTCAGCTACCCCGTACAGGCGGAACGCTTTACCCCGGCGTCCTGCAACATGGACGACCCCAAGGCCCGTCTGGAAGAAACCGTCAATGCGTATGACAATTCCATCGTGGACCTGGACGCCTCCGTCCACCGCATGATTGCACTGTTGAAGGACAGGCCGGCCATTTATTTTTACTGCTCCGACCATGGCGTGGCGCTGGGCGAGGAAGGAAAAATGTTCCAGGGGCATGTTCTGCCGCCTGTTTACCGTCCCGCGATGTTCGTGTGGTATTCGGACGCCTTCGCCTCACGCTACCCGGACATGGTGCGCGCGCTGAAGGCCAACCGCCTGAAAGCCGTTTCCCACGACCACATTTTCCACACCCTCCTTTCCCTGGCCTCCATCCGGTCGGAAGTCGTCCGGAACGGCCTGAATCTGGCCTCTCCGGACGCCCGGGAAACCCCGGCCCCCCTCCAGCCGGAAGTGCTGGCGGAATGGCTGGCCGCTCCCGCACCGCCGCAGCCGCTTCCGTAAAAAAGATGGAAGCTGCCGTCATCCTCTGCGGAGAACGGCAGGATAGGACGAACTCTACCGTACCCGGACTCGCAGGGGATGCCTGACGCACTCCCGGACGCGGCGCGCCTCCTCCCCCCAGGCGGCAGAGGATTTGAACGGAGAAGCCTTGTCCCAAACCGCCCCCATGTACCACTCAAAGGGCTTTCCGTTCGCCGCCTCCCTGATCCAGTAGGTACAGCCTTCCGAGTCCACTGCCCCGCCTTCCGGACCCCAGGGAACTATCACGGCGGTTCCCAGGCATCCGTCATTCTTCCGGGGCCTGCTCCATGCCGTCATCAAGCCGCCGTCCTCCCGGTCCTTCGTGACCGTTTCATAATTATTCCTGCCCTTTCCGGTATCCATTCCCACGCCGGCCTTCACCGTTTCCGCCCCCCGGATGGTCAAGGTGCTGCGGACTTTGGAAAAACGGCTTCCTGCGTCCAGAGCCACCCTCCGCGTCTCCGCCACGCGTACGCCGCCGCCAATGTCCCACGGCGCATAAACCACCTCAAAAGCGGTCTGGACCGGACCGTTGTACAATGCCCGCGCGCTGACCCAGTTTCCGGATGCATGCGGTTTCCCATCCCTGAACACGGCAATGCCGCCGCAGCCCCGTCCCGGCCCTACGTTGTACATGTCCAGTCCCCGGCCATGATCCCGGTGGTAATCCCCCCGCTTGTAGAATTCATTGATGACGGGAGCACCCGCGCGCTTGCTCCATACATCCGTTCCGCTGGAAACCAGGCCGTCCCCCTCAGGGGCCGGCCTGGCAACGGCCGGACCGTAAATCCGGTGCGCCGTAAGATCGTTCTCCCACGCGAAATCATCCAGGCGTTCCGGGACCAGGCGGCTGAAACAGACGTCCGCGGAAGGAGCCGCCTTCAGGGAGGAATCGTTCAGAATCCAGAAATCACGGGCCGTTCCGGGCCGGAAATTGCTCTGGAACAAAAGAGTATCCGTCCTTCCGTCTCCATCCGTATCCGCCAGTTGGTGCGGGATGACGCGCCCGTGGCGGACGTCAAACACGCGAAGGGCGGCGGCATTCCCGGAAGTTCCGGACGGCCATGGCACCGACACGGTTTCAGCAGGACGGAACTTGGCCAGTGGGTTCGTGACGGTTACAGTCTTTCTCTGCGGATGGTCCCGGCCAATGACGTATTTGCGCAGTTCGGTGCCGGCCATCAGGTAGGCGCCCGCGCCGTATGCTTCCGTATCCTCCCCGGAATAATGGCCCGGCTTGTCGGCAATGGGCTGCACCCAGCCCAGCGCGCCTTCCGCGTTGACGGAATCACAGGCGGCCTTCCACGCCCTGCGGATGACGGGAAGATATTCATCCGCATCCAGATACCCCTGGTTCACCCCCCACAGCATCCCGTACATGATAAAGAGGGTGCCGCTCATCTCCTTCAAGGGGGGCTCTTCCGGGTCCAGCAGGCTGGCGTGCCAGGAACCGTCGGGCGACTGGCATTTTTTCAGGGATGCCGCCATACGCTTGAGCAGATCCTCATAAAAGGGGCGGGAAGGCCAGTCCGCGGGCATGTCCTGAAGAATAAGCGGCAGTCCGGCAATCACCCAGCCGTTGCCCCGGCTCCAGAACATCTTTTTCCCATTAGCCGCCGGAATGGTGAAGTAACGGGAATCACGGAAAAACAGCCCTTCCTTCCGGTCAAAAAGATAGTCGCAGGTGAGCTTGTATTCCCTGTCCATGAATTCCAGATACCGGCGGTCTCCGGTATAGGCCGCCAGCTTCACGAACACGGGAGGGGACATGAACAGGGCGTCCGACCAGCTCCAGCGGTCCTGGCAGCCGGGAGTCCCGAACTGGAGGGAAGCGGAGGAGGGCCGGTTCATCACCCCGTCCAGCACGGCGCGTATTTTCTCCGCCGCAGCGGTATTTCCGTCTTCCATCGCCATCTCCATCCAGGCGTGGCCCACGGCGTGATCGTCCGCATGGTAATGCCGTTTCAGGGTTCTCCATTCCTGTTCCCCTCCTGTTTTCCTCAGCAGCGGCAATCCCGGCCCTTCCGGGACGGCCAGGCCATACTGCACCAGGCCGGAATAAAAGGCGCCGTAGGTCCAGTGCAGCGGCGAGCGTTTTCTGGGATGCTCCGCCTGCCATTTCGCCACCAGGCGGAGATTATCCCGGATGGTCTTCTCATTCCAGTCCGCGGGAGCGCCGGAAGCGGGGCTCCCCGCAGAAAGCGCGGGAAGAACCAGCAGCAGGAAGGATTTACGCCATCCGTTTTTTGAAAAGGAAAAGAAATTCATTTGACTGGTACGGAAAAAGCCGCGCTGAAATTTCTCCGTGAGGAATGAATCTTCCCTTTTCGGCCTGTCCCGTTTTCCCCCGGTCCCCGGAAAGGGGAGGCAAGGGCACATATGGTGCCATGACGGAAGGGAATGCCGCGTTATCAACCATTCCCCGCAGCATATATACAACATATTGTATCCTTATAAATATTTAATACATTATTTATACATTTTCCTTGCGGGGGCTCTCTTTCTGTGGTTCATTGCGTTTCAGCGCAGGTAACGGAAGACGGTGAAAATCCGTCGCGGACGCGCCGCTGTAACCGGTAGACGATGGACCGGACACTGACTGCCAGCAGTCGGGAAGTCTCCATCACATGTCGCACCGGAAGCCAGAAGACGACCTGATGCCCCCGTATCCCATCCCGCGGACAGGATGAACATACGCACAGGTCCTCATCGTGCCCCTTGTTACAGTAATGCACGCATGCGGCGGCCCCTGCCTATGATTTTTCCAGGCTTTTGCCCAAGCTCGCGGATGAGCGGTCATCATCCCTTCCAAGCGAGACACCCACCATGGCAACAAGCATCATCAAGCGTTCCGGAAAAAAGGAACAATACCAGGGCTACAAAATTGAGGAAGCCATCAAGAACGCGTTCCACAGCTCCGGCACCGCCTACAACCGCTCCATTTACGAAGAAGTGGAGGCCAAGCTGAGCCATCAGGACTGCGCGCATGTGGAAGAAATCCAGGACATGATAGAGCGCGCCCTGTTCCGCTGCGGATACTTTGACACGGCCAAGACCTTCATCACCTACCGCTTCCTGCACAAAATGCAGCGCGAACAGCTCGGGGGCCTCTATTCCGGCAACACGTACGTGGACTGCAAGCAGACGGTGGAGGAATACATCGGCCAGAGCGACTGGCGCATCGCCGCCAACTCCAACACCACGTATTCCAACGCCGGCCTCATCAACAACACGGCGGGCAAGGTGATTGCCAACTACTGGCTGGACCAGGTTTATTCCGCACGGGAGGGGGCCGCCCACCGGGAAGGGGACTACCACATCCATGACCTGGACTGCCTGACCGGGTACTGCGCCGGGTGGAGCCTCCGCAACCTGCTCAACGAAGGATTCAACGGCGTGCGCAGCCGCGTGAACAGCAGGCCGCCGCGCCACTTCCGGGAAGCACTGGGCCAGATGGCCAACTTCCTGGGCATTCTGCAAAGCGAATGGGCCGGAGCCCAGGCTTTCAGCTCCTTTGACACCTTCCTGGCGCCTTACGCCTTCAAGGACCAGGCGGATTTCACGCGCATCAAGAAGGACATCCGCAGCTTCGTCTACAACCTGAACGTGCCCTCCCGCTGGGGGCAGTCCCCCTTCACCAACGTCACGATCGACTGGACCGTGCCGCGGGACCTGCGGGACCAGGCCCCCTTCAGCGGCGGGGAGCACCTCTTTGAAGGGGTGGAGGACCCGGGCCTGCTCTCCCTGGCGCGGGAACGCGGCGTGAACAAGCTGACAGAGCTGACCTACAAGCATTTCCAGAAGGAAATGAACCTGATCAACAAGGCCTTTTACGAGGTGCTCACGGAAGGGGACAGCACCGGGCAGCCCTTCACCTTCCCCATCCCCACCGTCAACATCACGGAAGACTTTGACTGGGAAGGGGAAAACGTCCCCCTCCTGTTTGAAAACGCCGCCAAGATAGGCTCCTCCTACTTCCAGAACTTCATCGGCAGCCAGTACACCGTGAATGAAAACGGGGAACGCGTGCCGGACGAACGGGCCTACAAGCCGGACGCCGTGCGCTCCATGTGCTGCCGCCTCCAGCTGGACCTGCGGGAGCTGCTCAAGCGCGGCGGCGGCCTCTTCGGCTCCGCGGAAATGACCGGCTCCATCGGCGTGGTGACCATCAACCTGGCCCGGCTGGGTTACCTGTTCAAGCAGAACCGGGAAGCACTGTTCGCCCGGCTGGGGGAACTGCTGGACCTGGCCAAATCCTGCCTGGAAAAGAAAAGGGCCTTCGTCCAGGAAATGTACGACCGCGGCCTGTACCCCTACACCAGGCGCTACCTGCCCACCTTCCGCAACCACTTCTCCACCATCGGGGTCAACGGCATGAACGAACTGCTGCGCAACTTCTCCAACGACTCGATGGACATCACCTCCGAGGAAGGCAGGACCTTTGCTGAAGAAATCCTGGAATTCATCCGCGTGCGCATGCAGGAATACCAGGAGGAAACCGGCAACCTGTACAACCTGGAAGCCACGCCCGCGGAGGGCACTACGCACCGCTTCGCCCGCGAGGACCAGAAACGCTATCCGGACATCCTCCAGGCCGGCCCCGTGGGGCAGCGTTACTACACGAACAGCTCCCAGCTCCCCGTGGACCACACGAGCGACCTGTTCCGTGCGCTCCAGCTCCAGGACGAACTCCAGTGCTGCTACACGGGTGGAACCGTCTTCCACATGTACATGAATGAAGCCATCAGTTCCCCGGAAGCCTGCCGGGACATCGTCCGCAAGGTGCTGACCCGCTTCCGCATGCCGTACCTGACGGTCACCCCGCTCTTCTCCGTCTGCGACAAGCACGGCTACCTGCGCGGGGAGCATGAATACTGCCCCTTCTGTGATGAAGAGCTGCTCCACATCCACAGGCACGAATAACCCTTTTCAACCAGCCGCCTCGTTTCAAAACCCAGCCATCAGCACGACAATGACCAAACAGGAAATATTAAGCAAATACGCACAGGACCGTACCCGCTGCACCGTTTACACGCGCGTCATGGGCTACCACCGCCCTGTGGAAACCTTCAACGCCGGCAAACAGGGCGAATTCCACGACCGCGTCCACTTCGTGGAACCGGACCGTCCCTGCTCCTGCTCCGCCCAAACGGGACAGCCGCGGTAATTTTCCCAATAACATATGCGAAGTCAATGGGAACGGGCCGGGGCATAGCGGACATCACGCCGCTCACCTTGCTGGATTTTCCAAACAAGGTGGCCTGCATCTTCTGGCTGAGAGGCTGTAACTTGTTTTGTCAGTACTGTTACAACGTCTCCCTGGTCAGAGGAACGGGCTCTCCTGCCGGAGACCGGACGGACTACCTTGATTTCCTCAGAGATCGGGTGGGATTTCTGGACGGGGTAGTCCTGTCCGGCGGCGAGTGCACGCTGTGTCCCGACCTTATTCCCATCTGCCGCGAGATACGGCGGCTAGGCTTCGCGATCAAAATAGACACCAACGGCACGAGACCCGGCGTGGTGAAAGCGCTGGTGGAGGCGGGGCTTTGCGACTACATCGCCCTGGACTACAAGGCGCCCCCCGAACAATACGGCGCCGTCACCGGCAGGCCCGACCTTTTCCCCTCCTTTTCCGCAACTCTGGACTACCTGATCGCCTCCCAAACCGCCTTTGAAGTCAGAACCACCGTCCATCCCGATTTATTGACGGAAGATCACGTCAACAACATCATACGCGACTTGACAAAGCGCGGGTATGGGGGCAACTACTTCGTGCAAAATTTCTACCTGACCAAACAAACACTCAACTCTCTCCCCGCGCCGAGCCGATTGTTTGACCGGACCAGGCTGGAGCCGGCCTCCATCCCCGTCCACTTCCGCAACTTCGAGTTCGCTCCGGGCAAAGTCTGACCCAGCCGACCATGTTCGACATCCTGCTCAACCACAACACCCTGGTTCTCTTTGGAATCATCTTCTTCGGCATCGCCCTCGGGAGCATTAAAATATACGGCCTGAACCTCGGCCTCTCCGGCGTTCTCTTCGTCGCCCTGGCCGCCGGGCACTACCGCCTGGCCATCCCCAACGGCGTAGGGCAGCTGGGCCTGGCGCTCTTCGTTTACTGCGTGGGCCTGAGCGCGGGCAACCGCTTCTTCTCCGCCATTGCCAAGCAGGGCAGCAAGCTGGCGGTCATGTCCGTGGTTATTGTAGGCGTTTCAGCCCTCTTCACCTGCCTCTTCGGCATCTGGTTCAATGTTCCCGCGGGGATTTCCTCCGGCATCTTCGCCGGAGCGTGCACCAGCACCCCGGCCCTGGCGGCGGCCACGGAAAGCCTGCCGGGAGCCTCCGGCAGCGGCGTCAGCATCGGCTACGGCATCGCCTACCCGTTCGGCGTGGTGGGCGTGGTCCTCTTCGTCCAGCTTCTCCCGCGCCTGCTGCACTTTGACCTGAACAAGGAGGCCAAGGCCATGCACTCCAAGCAGGAGGCCAGCATCATCTCACGCTTGGTCCGCGTCACGCAGCCCAACCTGATCGGCCAGAACATTGCGGACTGCAAGCTGCTGGACGGCCTGCACTGCATGGTCACCCGCGTGGTGCGCAACGACAGGCTGATGCCGCTGACGCCGGAAGACACGTTCCGGGAGGGAACGGAAGTCCTCATCGTGGGCAACAGCGACACCATGCCGCATGACGTCGCCTTCCTAGGGGAAGTATGCGACAACCCCTACCCCATGGACTCCCAGAAGGAGCGCCGCAAGCTGATCCTGACCAACAAGAACTACGCCGGGCGCAAACTCCGCGATCTGAAAACCCTGCGAACGGACGGCGTGATCATCTCCCGCATCTCCCGCCTGGGCTTCACCTTCGTCCCCACGGGGGACACCACGCTGGAGCGCAATGACGTGCTGACCGTGGTGGGTTCTCCGGAAAACCTCACCAAGTACGGGGACAAAATAGGCCACCGCAGCCAGGACATGAACCAGACGGACCTTCTTTCCCTCGGGTTCGGCCTCTCGCTCGGCATCATTCTGGGGCTGGTCAACTTCAGTCTGGGTAACGGCCTGGGCATCTCCCTGGGGATTGCCGGCGGCCCGCTGATTGTGGCCCTGCTGCTCGGCCACTTCGGCCGCCTGGGCCCCATCGTGGGATACATCCCGCGCCCCACCCGCCTTCTTTTGCAGGACCTGGGCCTGGTCTTCTTCCTGGCTGACGCCGGCATCAAGGGCGGCGCGGACCTGGTCACCACCGTAGCCACGCACGGCGCGGCCGTGTTCATCATGGGCGTCATCGTCACCTGCTCCGGCATGTTCGCCGGTTACTTCGTGGGCATGAAGGTCTTCAAGATGAACATCCTGGAATGCTTGGGCGGCATCTGCGGCGGCATGACCTCCACCCCGGCCCTGGGCGCCATCGCCAGCAAGACGGACTCCCAGGCTCCCGTGGTCAGCTACGCCACCGCCTACCCCGTGGCCCTCATCCTGATGACTATCATCGCGAAAGTCATCATCCAGACCATCGGCGGCGTGGTGGGCGTTTAGCCCAAGGCGCAAACTTCACCACCCGGAAAGACCGCGTCTCCGGCGGTTCTCTCCGGGCGCCATGCTTCACGGAAAAAGGAATATCGATTGCGGATCAGCGCCGTTTACCTCCTTGCCACCAGCCGGAAGTTTAAGACCCCGTTTCCGTCACTTCCATGCAGACGGACTGGAAGGCATTTTTCCAGTTGATGCGGATTCCGAAGTCCATCAGGTAATCACCACCAAGCACCCGTTCATGGACGTTGGCCAGGGGGCCGTTTTCATCCAGGTTGATCTCCCTGACCAGGTATCTGGCGACAGGATTCAAGCCTTTCAGGCGCAGGGGCGGCGGGGAATCCGCCAGCCATTTGTCCATTAGCCAGGCGAAGACGACGGCCCTTTTTTCATGCACGTACATCAGGGAGGCCACCCGGCTTTCATACGGGGAAGATAGTCGGTACAGGTCCCCGAACTGGACCACGGGGCGGATGCGCTTATATTCCGCCAGCGCCCGTTTGGAAAATTCCACTTCCTCCTTCGTCATGTCACAGGGCTGAAGCTCGAATCCCAGACGGCCCGACATGGCGACGTCAAAACGGAATTTGAGCGGCGTGACGCGCTTCGTCTGATGGTTGGGGGAGGCCGTCACATGGGCGGCCATGGTAATGGCCGGGAACAAATGGCCTATGCCCCACTGCATGAACACGCGTTCACAGGCGTCCGTATTGTCGGACGTCCAGAATTCATGATGCCTCCGCATGGTCCCGTAGTCGGCGCGGCCTCCGCCGGAGGAGCAGGCCTGAAACGTCACGTCCGGAAATTCCGCCGCCAGCGCATCAAGAATGGCTTCATAGCCGCGCACGTAGTCAATGGACAGGTTCCCCTGATGGCTGGCGTCCAGCCAGGGGGAGCCGGGATCGGAAATCTTGCGGTTGCAGTCCCATTTCACGTAGGAAATGCCCGGATGTTCTCCCAACAGTTTCCGCATGGCTTCAAGAATGTATGCGCGCACGTCCGGATTGCTCAAATCCAGCAGGTACTGGCTGCGTTCCAGCCTGTTTTCCCGGTGCGGAAGGCCGATGACCCATTCCGGATGCTTCTGATAAAGTTCCGAGCAGGGGTTCACCATTTCCGGCTCCACCCAGATGCCGAAGCGCATCCCCAGCTTTTCCGCCTGGCAGACCAGGCCTTCCAGCCCATGGGGCAGTTTAGCACGGTTTACCTGCCAGTCCCCCAGACCGGCCCGGGCGTCATTGCGCGGGAATTTATTGCCAAACCAGCCGTCATCCAGCACAAAGAGCTCCATGCCCAGCTCCGCCGCACGCTTCATCATGCCGTGCAGCACTTTTTCCGTGAAGGTGAAGTAAACTCCCTCCCATGAGTTCAGCAAGACTAGCCGCTCCGTGCCGCCGCCGCGCAGGCCGTAGCGGCGCGCCCAGCGGTGGATGCGCCGGGAGGCTTCCCCCTTGCCGTTTCCACTGTGCGCCAGAATGAGGGGAGGCGTTTCAAATACTCCGCCGCCGTCCAGCAGATAGGGAGCGGGGGCCACGTCCAGCCCCGCCCCCGCAAAAAGGTAGTGATACGGGCTGTGGCGGAACCATATCCGGTAGTTGCCGGGCCACGCCAGCGCCCCCAGAACCACTTCCCCCGCGTCCTCCCGCGCCGGACCGTCCAGGGAGATGACGAAGCCGGGGCTTCCCTCCTGGGCGGCGCGGGTACCGGTTCCGGAAACCAGGGCAAGTTCATGCCCCCGCGCCACTTCCTCCTCGCTCATCAGGGATTCCCCGCCCCATGTGCCGCGGAAGCTGGTGACAAAGTAACGTTCCGCTCGCAAATTCAGTTGCGCGGACGCCGCGCGGTGCAGGCGGATGCCTTCCCTCCCCTCGTTCCGTATCACCGCCCATTGAAGGAAGGCGTCCGATTCCCGGTGGGAGCGCACGTGAATTTCCACCCGCACGGGGTAGGAAGGGTCTTTCCCATAGAAGACGGCTTCTTCCCGGTCGTCATCCAGTTCCAGCACTTCCCATCCCTGGCATTCCAGGCGCAGGGAAAGAGTTCCGTCCGCCTGGGTCGCGCAAATGCAGTATTCATCCGACGCATTGGGAAGCCCTGTCACGGAGTCCGCCAGCGCGGAATACAGAAGAGGCGCATCCGCGGTGCTTTCCAGGGCATCCTCCGGTTCACGCAGCCGCGGTCCGTAATAGGCGCGGCGCACGCGGCCCTGTTCATCCCTGAACAGGGTCATCTGGGAGGAACGGGTCAGCAAATGAACGGAATCCGGAGTCATGGTCGGCAAATGGGGAAAGGGTAGGTCATTTTTTCCGGGCAGGCGCACGGCCGCTCCTGCCTTGTCCATTAATCCCTGCCCCGGACAGGGAAGTCAATGGCAAAATGGCAGGAGAGCCCGGGCGTTTCTCCTACTTTTTCCACAAACGGGAGGAAGGCCGGAATTTCATGGTGCTTGATTCATGCACAAACAGTTTGCTGCCGTTTTCCGGATGGCGTACCACGCGGGCACGCCGCCGCTTGATGCTGAACGAACCAAAGCCGCGGAATTTGACCAGTGAGCGCCTCAGGACCGACCGGGCAATCGTGTCCAGCACCGCGTCCAGCGCACGTTCCGCCTGCCTGGGGGTAACGCCGTCCCCCAGCTCCCGCTGAAGTTCCCTGACGAATTGTGTTTTATTCATAGGCCGCCCAGCATGATATGCCCCGTTCTCCCGGTAAAGCGGAGAAGGGGCGCAGGCATTCCTGCCACCAGCCCCATACGGGGATGCCCTTCCGTTCCGGGCTGCAAGTTTCATCCTTGCCCCTCTCCGGCGGACCCATTAAGGTTCAGGGAAGATGCCTTCCCCCGCCGCCGATGCTCCATTCCCGGAACGAGCTTTCAACGTGACCGCGTTGAAATGGAATACCTGCGCCTGGCTTCTGCTGCCCGTCCTGGTGTTCATGGCCTGGTGGATGCACTGGTATGTCTCTATCCCCCTCGCGGCCCTGATGGCCGCGGGACTGGCTCCCGGAAGGCGCAAGGAACTACCGGAAAGGGAATCCCTCCCCTCTTTTCCCCTGTTCAACCGATCCTCGTTTCTTGTCCTGGGCGCATTCATCGCCCTGATGGTCCTGTCCGGATGGGGGGAATGGGTCAATCAGCACCCGGACCACATCGTCAGGAACGCCTGCCTTCGTGAATTGGTCGCCAGCCCGTGGCCCGTCGTTTTTCCGGACGGAGACGTCTTGATCTACAACACAGGGTTCTGGCTGGTTCCGGCCCTGGCAGGCAAAGTGGCTGGGCTGGAAGTTGCCCGGGCATTTGTCGTGCTGTGGGGTGCATGGGGCCTGTTTCTTGCCTGGCTGTGGCTCTGCGTTTTCTCCGGCCGCCGTTCCCTGCTGCTCGCCCTGCTGATGGTGATGTTCGGCTCCCTTCTGAATTTCCAATGCTGGCTGGGGCTGGATCTGTTCCGCCTGCATTACTTCGGCACGGCGGAACAGGTCATGTGCAGCGCAAACGCCTCCATCCCTGTCATGCTTTTTTTCATCTTCCTGGCTTCGGGACGCATGCCCCCGCACTGGATGCCCCTTTTGTTCGCGGCCACGGCCTTTTATTCTCCCCTCGCGGCCCTAGGGGGGCTGCCCCTGGCGGTCTGCCAGTGGCTCCGGCAATGGAAAGGCAGCCGCTCCCCCCGGCGCAGCCTGCTTCATCCCTCCTTTCCGGCAGCCGTCATGCTGGGGGCGTGCTTCCTTCTTTATTATGCGGCGGTAAACGCGCCGTCCTCCCATATGGGCTGGCGGCCTTTTTATACGCGGCCGGGGGATTTTCTGCTGGCAGGGACCTCCTTCCTGCTGTACGCCCTGTTCTGCTGGCGGGATTTCCGGCGGAATTCCCTCTTTATCTGTACGCTGGCAACCGGACTGCTGCTGCCCTTCTTTTACGTCAACGGAGACGTCAACGACCTGCTCTGCAAGGGGAGCGTTCCGGCGATGGCCTGCCTGCTCGCCTTTCTGGCCTCCACCTGGGCGCGGCATCCCCGTCTCCGGATATGGATATGGCTTCTGCTGGCGCTCGGATTGGCGCCCCGGTTCAATGTTCCCTATTACTGCTGTTCTTCCAGCGCCCTCCAGGCATTTCTGACGCCTTGCGCCTCATGCGCGGAGCCTTCCTCCTTTCCCTGCCGGGAATGGCGGCAGCTCACCTATGCGCCGCAGGCACGCCACCAGGATGAATGGGGCCGCACCATGCACCATCCCGGACACCGGTGGTATCCCTATTATTCCGGCACGCCGCGCCCATGGCTGCGCTTCATTTACCGTTTTTGACGTAAAGAAAACAGTTGCGGGAAAAACGCCTGGGAAATGAACATTCCGGATTCGCTCCTTTCTTCATGGGAGGGGTCCGAATGCTCAGGCGGTCTTTTGACCTTCCTTCTGGAAGTTTTTCCAGCATTCCTCGATAACCGCGGGCAGGGACTTGCCTTCCTTGTCCATATCCCCCTGGCTTACCATTTTCTTAATCATTTTTCCGGAAACGGGGTCCAGGATGATGACGGCGGGAGGCCCGAAAACGACATAGGGGGCCTTGGAGCCTATGCATCCTACTACTTTGCCCGCTTCCTCCGGAACGAACTGGAAGGTAAAGGAACCCGGTGTCCTTCCCGGAGCCTGCCTGGTATCCACCATCCAGAAGATGAATTTTTTGCCGGAGGCCCTCTTAAAAGCACGCTCCTTGATATGCTTGTCCGTAAAAATGTTGCAATACACGCACCAGGAAGACCCCGTCAGGTAGATGACCAGGGGAACCTTCTTGGCGATGGCCTCATTGCGCAGCTTGTCAAAGGCGGGACTGCCCGATTCATTCACGGCTGGAACGGGAGCCTGCTGCGCCAGGGCGGAAGCGGGAGCCAGCATGCCTGCCACGGCGGCGGCGCAAAGCACGGAAACGGCAAACTTGATCATATTACAGTAACCATAAGTCTCCCTGCGCAGAAGTCAAACTTCAAGATTCCGCCATTGCCATCATTTGCCGTTCAAGGTATATACATTCGCCATGCGCCATTCCAACCCCTATAACCGCAGGCACCCCTCACGGAATAAATGGCGCTTTGTTTTCTGGCTGTTCATGGCGTTCCTGCTCCTGGGCGCAGCCCTGGTTTATTTCCACCCTGCGGAAGACTGGAAAACTGCGGACCGCAGCAGCAGCAGCCTGGCCCCTCTACCCGCTGAAGAACCGGAAGCCGTCGTCCAGGTTTATTCGGCACGCGCCTTCGGCTGGTGCAGGTATTTCGCCGTGCACACCTGGATAGCCGTGAAGGAGAAGAATGCCGACTTTTACACCGTGTACCAAGTCATGGGCTACCAGCTTCCCTCCCGGGGAACCAGCGTTTCCATCGCGCGGGACATTCCGGACCGCAAATGGTTCGGCGCGGAACCGGAATTGATTCAGGAATTGCGCGGAGCAGCGGCGGAAAAGGCCATTCCCGTCATCAGCCGCACGGCGCAGGATTACCCCTATGCCGATACCTACTGGATCATTCCCGGCCCCAACAGCAACACGTTCACCGCCGCGCTGATGAGGGAAGTGCCGGATCTGACGGTGGAGCTTCCGCCTCATGCGGTGGGGAAGGATTATCTGCCCGGCGGCATTGCCGGACGGACGGAAAGCGGCACGGGCATCCGCATCAATTTATGGGGTCTCGCCGGGTTCAGCCTGGGGCTGGCGGAAGGAGCGGAAGTCAGCCTGCTGGGCCTGAACGCAGGCTTTGACCTGTTGCGCCCCGCCCTTAAACTTCCGATGATCGGGCGCATAGGGCTGCCGGACGCTCCTGTGGGCTGGGACTGGTGGAGCGTCACGCTGCTTCTTTCCGCCGGAGGGTTCATCTTCTTCCGCATGCTCCGCCACATGCGCAGGAAGCGGAGGCAGGCGCACCGCATCCCCTACTTCCGCCATCCGCGGACAAAAACGAGCGAGCGCATTTGAGCCGCATGGTACGGAAGCCTTTTTCCCTTATTCCGTTCCCCGTACACGGGAAGAAGGGGAATAAAGCGGAAATTCGATTGCCAAGCGCGGATGAAGCTGTAAGAATCCGCGCCATGAAAAAGCTCCTGATCCGCTCCTGTCTGATTGCCGGGCTGGCCTGGACCGCTTCCTGTTCCTCCAACAAGGAAACGGCGCCTCAGGAACCCGCTCCCGCCCCAGCCGTTCAACCGGAACAAACCGCCGCGGCGGACCGCCCCGCCCCCTGGGCTCCGGCCCCGGTGAAACCGGCCATTCTTCCGCAGGAGGAGAACGCAGAGTCCGTGCCGGGACCAGCCGTATTGCCTGGCGACTTCCGCCCCGGGCTGCGCACCCCCCGGCTGCCGGAAACCCTGCTGTATGATCTGGACGGCAAGCTGATCACCCCCTCCGCCCCGTAACCCTTTTCTTTTCCTTCACCATGACTGCGACCATTCCCAAGGGCTTCCACCCGGAACCTTTTTCCTACCATCAGGAGCTTGAACTGGACATTGACGCCCTTTCCAATGCGGGCGACGGCATCGGCCGTGTGGACGGCTGGGTGGTTTTCGTCCCCTTCGCCCTGCCGGGAGACCGCGTGAAGGCCCGCGTCTGGCGCAACGACAAGAATTATTCCTCCGCGGACCTGGTGGAAGTGCTTCACCCCAGCCCGGACCGCGTGGAGCCCGGCTGCCGCCTGTTCGGCACCTGCGGCGGATGCCAGTACCAGCATTTTTCCTACGACCGCCAGCTTCTCTGGAAAACCCGGCAGGTGGCGGACCTGCTCCGGTTGCAGGCAGGGCTGGAACTGCCCGTCAATCCGGCCATTGCCTCCCCCCGCCAATACCATTACCGCTCCAAGATTACGCCCCATTTTGACAAGCCCAAGGAAGCCAGCCGGCCAGCCATCGGCTTCCTGAAGGCGGGTTCCAGAAGGGAAGTGGTGGATGTGCCGCAATGCCCGATTGCCATGGAGTGCATCAACGAGGCCCTGCCCCTGGCCCGCAAGAGCGTTTACCAGGCCGCGGCCCGGTTCAAGCGGGGAGCTACCATTCTGCTCCGCGCCTCGGAAGGGACCGTCATTACCAATAACAACGCCGTGGCCTGCGAGCGCGTGGGCGGTCTGGAATTTCATTTTTTGGCGGGAGATTTTTTCCAGAACAATCCTTTCATTCTTCCGCTTTTTACGGACTACGTGGCCCAACAGGCGAGCATGGACGGGGAGGAGTTCCTGGTGGACGCCTATTGCGGTTCCGGCCTGTTCGCCCTGAGCCTAGCGAAGAAATTTAAAAAAGTGCTGGGCGTGGAAGTCAGCGAGACTTCCGCGGACTGGGCGCGCAGCAATGCCCGGAGCAACGGGATTAAACACGCGGAATTCCTGGCGGCGGACGCCGGAGCCATTTTCGCCCAGGTGGATTTCCCCGCGGAAAAAACCGCCGTGGTGATCGACCCGCCCCGCAAGGGATGCAGCATGAAGTTCCTGACCCAGTTATTCGCCTTCGGCCCCGGAAAGGTCGTTTACGTTTCCTGCAATCCCGCCACCCAGATACGGGACCTGGCGGAATTTGACAAGGCCGGGTACGCCGTTACCGCCGTCCAGCCCTTTGACCTGTTCCCCCAGACCAAACATCTGGAATGCGTGGTCACCCTGAAAAAGAACATCTGATTTTCCCCATGCCCAAGCTTTACATCAAAACCTACGGCTGCCAGATGAACGAGCGGGACTCCGAGCAGGTGGCCCGCATGTTCGTGCAGAAGGGCTATACCATGACGGACCGCGAGGATGAGGCGGACGTCATCCTGTTCAATTCCTGTTCCATCCGGGAGCAGGCGGAACAGAAGGCGCTGGGGAAGATGGGCCTGCTGGCCAAGCAGCAGCGGCACCGGCCGCACGTGGTGTACGGCATGATGGGCTGCATGGCCCAGAGCAGGAAGGATGAGTTGTTCAAGGAACTGCCGCGCCTGGACCTGGTGATAGGCACCCAGAAGTACCACCGCGTGTTTGAGCATGTGGACGGCATTCTGCGCGCGCGCCAGGAACGCCGCATGGATGAATTGCAGACCGCTTTTTCAGGCACTCACGTGTGCGACGTGGCGGATGAGGAGGATTCCCAGAACCGCATCCGGGACCACCTGAATCCCGGCGCGCGCTCCACGGCGTATGTCTCCATCATGCAGGGGTGTGAAATGAAGTGCGCCTACTGCATCGTCCCCTACACCCGCGGCAAGGAACGCAGCCGCCCCGTCCGGGACGTGGTGGACGAGGTGAAGATGCTGGTGGACGCCGGCGTGAAGGAAGTCACCCTGCTGGGCCAGATCGTCAACCGGTACGGCAGGCAGATGGAAACGGCGGACGGCAAGGGCGGCTTCGTCCAATTGCTGGAAGCCGTGCATGAGGTGGAAGGCCTCCGGCGCATCCGCTTCGTTTCCCCCCATCCCATCGGCTTCCGGCAGGATCTGGTGCAGGCATTCACCTACCTGCCCAAGCTGTGCAGCCACATCCATTTCCCCATGCAGAGCGGCAGCGACCGCATCCTGAAAATGATGCGCAGGCCGTACAGGAATGAAACCTATCTGGACCTTTGCGCCCGGATGAAGCAGGCGCGCCCGGATTTGTCCATCACCACGGACATCATCGTGGGCTTCCCCGGAGAAACGGAGGAAGACTACCTGCTGACCCGGCAGGCCGTGGAACGGGTCCAGTTTGACAACGCTTTCATTTTCCGCTACTCCCCGCGCCGCGGCACGCCCGCCGCCGCCATGGAGGAACAGATTCCGGAGGAAGTGAAGGAAGCGCGCAACCAGGACCTGCTGGCCGTGGTCAATGAAATCGCCGTCCGGAAAAACCGGGAACTGGTCGGCACCGTTCAGGAAGTCCTGCTGGAAGGACCGTCCAAAACAAATGAAGCGCGCCTCTCCGGACGCACCTCCCAGAACAAGCCCGTGATGGTGGATGCCGCCCCTGACCTGACGGGAGAGCTTCTGCTCATCCGCATTGAGGAAAGCACGGGGTTCACCCTGTACGGCGTCCCATGCCCTTCCAGGGGATGATTTGCACGCCTTCCTCTTCCACCCGCAAATAAATGGCTCCGGTTTCCGGGAGACGGTACACGGCCGTTCCCTCCGGCACGGGGCATTCATGCTCCGTGGTGAAAATGACCGCGCGGGCGCCCGTGGCCCTGATCCATTCGGCGCTGTCCACCGGATCGCGCGGATGGTGCCCGATGACCAGCACATCCGCCCGCGGCGCTATTGCCGCCCGCGCCAGGGAGGAAAACCCGGCATTCCCTATCATCAGGACGAACCGCCCGCGGCATTTCCACGCCAGCACCCGGTTCCGGTCCTGATGGATTCCCGTGGACAACGGTACGGGAAAATCTTCCAAAACAAGTTCATTTCCAGGGCGGAACCTCCATTGCCGAACGGGACATTCCGCATCCGCTGCGCCCCAGTTCCGGATTCCGGGATATTCCTTCGCCAGCGCTTCCACTCCGGCGCGCTCCGCCCTGCCGTTTCCGGAAGCCAGTACGCCGCAAGGCCGGATACTGCGCGCCTTCAACACGGGAAGGAGGGTGTACCGGACCGCGTTTTCCGTTCCTGCGGCCACGACCAGCGCGGGATTGGAGATGACCGCGGACCAGGCGTCCTTCTGCAACGGAACGAGGACGGCTTCATTTTCCCCGGCAGGCGGCGCGGAAGAAAGATAGCTGCACGGCAGGGAAGCCACTCCCCCCGCCACCGCCAGCATGGCGGAGGCCAGCCAGGAAGCCGCCGTATTGCAAGCGCATGACATCCACGGGCACCATGCGAACACCAGCCCGAACAGGGAGACGCCCATGAGCGGAAAAACGAGCACGCTCAAGCACAAATTGGTCAGGGGAGCGTACAGGTTCCAGGTGTCGAAGTGCCATGCCGTCAGGGGAATGGACATCAGCCACGCCCCCACGGAGATGAGCAGCGCGCCGCGGCACGCTTTTTCCAGGCGCACCAGGCCTTTTTCCCGCGCATTGTAAATCCGGGAAGGAATGAACGGGTCCGGAGCCCACAGGGGCCTTTCCCGGCTGCTCCATCCTGCCAGGCAGACAATCACGGCGAAGACGCAGAAGGAGAGCTGGAACCCCGGCTGGAAAACCTGGAGCGGGTCCATCAGGCAAAGGAGGATGAAAGCCAGCGCCAGAATATTGGCCGGATGCCCCTTCCGGCGCAGCACGGACGCCAGCAGCCAGACCGCCGCCATGATGAAGGCCCGCAGGGCGGAGGCGGACATCCCGGTCACAAACACGTACACCGCCAGCAACGGAATGCAGGCCAGCCGCGCCGCACGGGGGCGCACGTACAACAGCCTCAGCATTCCCAGAACCAGCATGGCCGCCACCCCCACATGCATGCCGCTGACGGCGAACACGTGCATGCAGCCGCTTTCCAGAAACTTCGCCATCGTTTCCGGCCTCGCGTCCGTCTTGTCCCCCAGCACGGCGGAAACCATCACCTGCCGGGCCTCGTCATCCGCCGGCGCGCCTTCCCTCAGCAGGCCTGCGGCCCCCTCCCGGAGCCGCAGGGAAAACGCCCGGAGGCGGCTGCGCCAGTCGCCCGGCCCCACCCGGCAGGCGCCATCCAGCCGAATCCCGGCAATAATGCCGTGCAGGTATCCCCACCGCTCCCGGTCAAAGATGCCGGGGCCGCACGGGGCCTGGAGCGGATATGTCTCTCCCTCAATCCGGTACCGTTCCCCTACTGCCAGGGGGCATTCCCCGCCACGGGAGGAAACTGCGTACAGCCACCGGGAGCCATCCGGGCGGAACAGAACGGACTTTCCGGAAACGGCGTTAACGGAACCCTCCATGGCGACAGTCCTTCCCGCCTCTACGGGAACATTCCCGTATTCCCGGTCATACGCCAGCAGATGCATGGCCGCCCACACCGCCAGGGCAATGGCCAGCAGGCTCATGGAAGGGGCCCGGAACAGGCAGGGCAATAGCGCCCAGCAGAGGCAGAGGCCCCAGAACCAGGGGGAAACGTCCACCGCCGCGCATGCGCACAGCATGGCGAGAGCGGGAGCCAGCAGGGGAGCCGCGGCCATGGTCCGTTCCAGCCACGGCCGCCGCAGGTGGCGCTCCTGTTCCATCCGGGGAAAAACTTACTGCATGGCGTCCGCGCCGTCCCGTTCCAGGGGAAGAACGGAAGGCAGCGGAAGAACGACGTTGGCAGGCAGGGGGGCCTTGCGCTGGAGCACCTTGGGAGCCAGCGCCTCGCTCGTCTCATAGGCGCCGCGGAACATCTCCAGCTTGGCGTCCAGATTGTCAATGTAATGCAGGGCCACCGCCTCCGGGGTCTTGGGGAACACGGGGGAGCCGAAGGCCAGTTCCCCGTGGTGGGAGGCGATCAGGTGCAGCAGGTGCATGCGCACGTCCGGGGAGGCGGGGTCCAGCGTCTTCCAGGATTCCGCTTCCGGAAGGGCCATGATGCGCTTCCACAGATTGTTGACCAGTTCAATGCCCAGCGGAATGTGGCCCAGCAATTCCCCGGCTTCCGAATAGGGCATCGTGAAATCCTCCTTCGGGTAGCAGTTTTCCCACAGCTTCCCGCAGTCGTGAAACAGGCATCCGGCCAGCAGGAGGTCGCGGTTCAGCTCCGGATTCGCCTGGCAGACGGCAGAGGCCGTGCGCATCATTCCCGCCACATGCTCCACCAGTCCGCCGCGGCGGGCGTGATGGTAAGTGCGGGCGGCGGCGGCGCGCTGGAGGCGTTCCCCGAACTGTTCGATGAATTCAATGCACAGGGCGCGAATGCGCGGATCATTCATGCCCTTGATGAGCACGCAAATCTCCTTCAGGTCCGCTTCCTGCTTCTTCTTCAAGGTTCCGGACCCGGCCAGGAAGCTTTCCTTCTCCTGTTCGTCCAGGGGGCGCACTTCCAGATCGGCCGCTTCCATGCCGAAGCCCCCCTTGGTCCACTGGCCGCGCAGGCTCACGAAACTGCGGAGAGGCAGGGAGGCCAGCGTGCGGAACCAGGGCTTGTCCTCCCACACCTTCAGTCCCATCGTCCCTTCCGCATCGGCAAAAGATACGTCCAGATACGGCTTGTTGCTCTTGGTCATCTTCTGCGCGCACTGGGCGATCTGGGCAAAAACTTCCGCTTCCACCTGGCCCTCCGCGGCCAGCTTGCCCAACTCCATGAGACTGACTTGTTCCATGCGGGCCATCTTGCCCCGCTTCCCTCCATCCGTCAAGAAAACGCCGGAGGACTACGATGATAAAAAAAGGAAACCGCTTATTTTTCCAATACTCCCAACTCAGCAACGGCAACATGGCTGCCTTCCACTACCCGCTTGCCTACAAAACGCAGGTAACGGGCTTTCACGGGCGTTTTCAGGTCAATCCGCTGCGGAACGGGATTGGCGCGGATATTGGAAAACTCCCCCTCCGCGGCGGGAGCTCCCCAATCGTTTCCGTCCGCACTCAGGTAGACGGCGTAGCGGTCAACCGTCCCCTTTGCGGAATCCTTGCGGGGCGTGTAGATGACGGCGGCCACGTTGACCGGACGCCCCATGTCGATTTCCAGCGCCTGCGGAGGAGCTATTTCCCCCTGGGCGGCATGCGTATGCCAGAGGGTGGAGGGGTCGCCGTCAATGGCCAGCTCCGGAGCGGCGGCGCTTCTTTCCCCGGCCGCCACCTTCCAGTGCCGCGTGGGGACGGGGATGATCTGCGCGGTTACGGAAGACCTTCTGCCGCGGTATTCGCCCACCGCCTTCACCGTCCCCCCGGCAGGGAGAAGGAAAGGCTCCCTGTACACGGCGGACTGCGGGCCGGGGTCCGTTCCGTCCGTGGTGTACCTGGTCACCACGCCCTCCGCGGATGCCAGGGTCACCCGGCCATCGCGGTCGTAATTCACTGCCGGAGCATTCAGGATAACAGGGTACTTCCACAGGGAAACCTCGCACAAGGCCGGAACGGCCCGGGACTCTTCCAGCACCACGCGCACTTCATCCGCCGTCACGGGCCTGCCCTTCAAAAGAACCCTGGCTCCTATGCTGGAACCTTCCGTCCATTTGCTCCAGCGGCCGTTTTCACGCACCTCCACGCGGAACTTGCGCACCCTCTGCCCCAGTTGGACGGGTTCCGCCAGCCGGATGACGTCAAACGCCGCAGGTTCCGGCAATTTCAACGCCAGGCAGGGATTTTTATCTTCCGGAGCGGCCGCCCAGTACGTCGCCCGCTTCCGGTCCAGAACCTGTTCCGGGCCGTGCCCCTTCCATGAGGAGGAGGAATCCGCCCGTGCCCCGGAAGCGAAGTTGCGGGAATACAGTTCATTCAGCAGCGCACGGAAACCCGCCAAGGACTTTTTATCCTCTTCATGAATGCGGCCGCGGCGGTCCGGCGGCACGTTCAGATTCAGGTTGGCCCCTCTGCCTACGCTGTCAAAGTACAGCTTCAGCAGATTCTCCGGCGTCCGGACGCGGGAATTCTCATGCTCATGCCAGAACCAGCCGGGGCGGATGGAAACATCCACTTCCGCGGGAATCCAGTACTTGCCGTCCACGGTGCCTTCCGTGCCCAACTGGTAGCGCACGGTGCCGGGCGCGGGTTCCGTCCCGGCTTGCAGCGGAACGGGGGTGTACGTGGCCCAGCAGGGATAGCCCGCATAACCGCTTTCGTTCCCCACCCAGCGGGCGCCCGGCCCCACGTCGGAAAAAATCACCGCTCCGGGCTGCCGTTTCTTCAGTTCCCCCCACGTCTTCTTCCAGTCGTAATACGTGCTCCGGTCAATGGAGCGCTTCTCCCGCGCTCCACCGTAATAGCCGTCCCCTCCGTTCGCTCCGTCAAACCACGCCAGGAAAACTGGGCCGTATCCCGTGGACAATTCCTTCAACTGCTCACGGTACATTTTGATATATTCCGGCGTTCCGTAGGAGGAAGCGTTGCGGTCCCACGGAGACAGGTAAATGCCGAACCTGACGCCGTACTTTTTGCACGCGCGGGAAACCTCCTTCACCACATCGCCCTTCCCCTGCTTCCACGGGGAGGCCGCCACGCTGTGCCGGGTGGTCTTCGTGGGCCACAGGCAGAAGCCGTCATGGTGCTTGCAGGTCAGCACCACCCCCTTGAACCCGGCGTCCGCCAGCGTCTTTACAATTTCGTCCGCATTGAAATCGGAAGGATTGAACAGCTCCGGCTTCTCGTCGCCATAACCCCATTCCTTCCCGGTAAAGGTATTGATGGTGAAATGGATGAAGGCATACATCTCCATATCGTGCCATGCCAGTTGAGCCGGAGAAGGAACGGGAGCCAACACTATCGGCACGTCTTTCCCCTTCACCTCCGCATCCCAAATGTATAAACCCAACAATATCAACATCCATTTGAAAATTTTCTTACTAGAAATATGAGAACACATTGTATTACAATACGAACGAGAAAACTTATTCTTTTCAGCAAAATCAATAGAGAAAAATTTTT
>ERZ1106954.871-NODE-871-length-24315-cov-4.345631_pt1 | contig 24315 bp, 27 predicted proteins | sample MGYA00403678_ERZ1106954 | MGnify/ENA primary metagenome ERZ1106954 (study PRJEB35170, sample SAMEA104062445) | human gut metagenome | biome: human gut; feature: human-associated habitat; material: faeces | place: Denmark | collected 2012-08-20 ... | reverse complement strand
CGGTACGCACGGTGGTGTGAGAGGACGGCGGTTAGTCACCGCCTCCTACTCGATTCTTATCTCTATATTATTTTAATAATAACTCTGCCGTCGGCACATCTGTTACCAACACATTCACTAATCCACCTGCGATCGCACCTTTGATTGCTTCGATCTTATCTTTTCCATAAGACATTCCGACTCTGACTGGTATCTTTGCGATCTTATCCAATGAAATTCCAACCATTTTTCTTTTCAGATCCTCATCAACCGTCTGGCCATTCTTGTCATAAATCCTTCCAACGATTTCTCCAACGGCACCTTTTCTCACTAGTTCCTTGTATTCTTCCCTTGTCCGTATTTCTGCCTTGATAATCGAAGAATCGTCCTGCATCGATCCGATTCCGATCAATGCAATGTCCGCTGTTTCTGCCATATGAAGAACTTTGGCGATTTCATCAATACTTTCGATCAACTCTTTTTCTTTTGTACCTTCCACATACATTGGTGCAGACAAGTTATAACTTGCACAGTGTAATAAATTTCCGACTTTCGTTGCAAGTGTATTGGAATATGTTGTTGTATTCCATGAATCTGACTGTATCGCTCCCGGTGTTCCAAGAAATGGAACAACTTTTACATTCTGAAATGAAAGAGATCTAAGACGTTCATCTTTCGCCAACTGCTCCACAAATTCATGCATGGCTCTTCCCCATGTCATTCCAAATACCATGTTTTTTTTCAAAACTCTTAGAATATAGTCTACCGCTTGAAACGCTACTTCTTGATCCGATGACTGTTCATATGCCGGAACAGCGATCAATGCTTCTGTCAATCCATATTTTTCTTCTAATTTCCGTTCCAATGCAAGATCACTTTGTTCAGGATATTGAATCCTGATCTGAACATACCCTTCATTTCTCGCCTGGATCAATGCTCTGGAAATACTGGTTCTTGATGTATGTAATTTTTTCGCAATCTCTTGTTGCGATAATCCATCACGGTAATAAAGTTCTGCTGCTTTTATTAAAAAACGATCACTTTTCATCTGGCTTCCTCCGTCGTGAATATGCCACATTTCATATGTGACTTTCTATATTTATATTATCTGGTTTTTTATTTATTTTCAATGCACATTTTTATATTTTCTTAATCTGTTTTATCGGATATTTTGATTGTACGAAAACAAAGATTATGATCTTATCTTTTTATCAGATTTTACGCTTTCTTAACGTTTTATTTACTAAATTTTATAATTTTTGTATATAATTATATGTTAAAATAGTAGTTAACTAATGTTAGATGGTTTAAATACAAATATAAAACCAGAAGGGAGATAATTTCATGTTAAGAATTGGAATTTTAACCAGTGGCGGCGACTGTCAGGCATTGAATGCTGCCATGCGTGGTGTAATAAAAGGTTTAAGTGTAAAGAGAAATGATCTGGAGATCTATGGTTTCCGCGATGGATATAAAGGTCTGATCTACGATATTGCTGACCGTATGACACCAGATGATTTTTCTGGAATCTTAAACCGTGGAGGTACAATTCTTGGAACTTCCAGACAGCCATTCAAAAAGATGCGTATTCCTGATGAAAACGGTCTTGATAAAGTCAAGGCAATGAAAAATAATTATCGTAAATATAAATTAGACTGTCTTGTAGTCCTTGGCGGAAACGGAACTCACAAAACTGCAAATATGCTTCGTGAAGAAGGTTTAAATGTTGTAACACTTCCAAAGACAATTGACAATGATCTTTGGGGAACTGAAATGACATTCGGATTCCAGAGTGCCGTTGATATTGCAACTGATACGATCGACCGAATCCATACAACAGCTTCTTCTCACAGCCGTGTATTTATCATCGAGGTTATGGGGCATAAAGTCGGACATGTTACCCTGCAATCAGGAATTGCTGGTGGAGCTGACGTAATCCTGCTGCCTGAAATTCCTTATGATATTAATAAAGTAGCAGAAGTCGTTGAAAATCGTTTCGCAGCTGGAAAAAGATTTTCTATTATCGCTGTTGCAGAAGGTGCAATTTCTAAAGAAGATGCGAAGTTAAAGAAGAAACAGTATAAAGCAAAACTTGCTGAACGGAGATATCCTTCTGTTGCTTATGAGATTGCAGCTCAATTAGAAGAAAAAACAGGACGTGAGATCCGAGTCACAGTTCCAGGTCATACACAACGTGGCGGATCTCCTTGTGCTTACGATCGTGTACTTGCTACTAGAGTTGGTGCATATGCTGCTGAACTGATCCTTAATAAAGAGTATGGTTATATGGTTGGAATTGTTGATGGAGATACAAAGAAAGTTCCTTTGTCTGATGTCGCCGGAAAATTGAAATATGTTGATCCGAAGTGTCAGATGATCAAGGATGCTAAAACCATTGGGATAAGTTTTGGGGAGTAAATTGTGATTTGCGACGGTAGGAACACGCCTGCACTAAGCTCCTGGATGGTCGTTAGACCATTCAGGAGCTTAGTACAGCTGCGTGTGAGTCGAGCGAGAGCGCGTCGCAGACAGATAACCCTTTTTATAATATTCCACCAATAACTTCCGTCATCAAACCAGCAAATTAAAATTTCACAACATTACATGCCTGTTTTCCGCGTGGTCCTTCTTCAATATCAAAGCTTACCTGCTGTCCTTCTTCTAAAGTCTTAAATCCTTCACCCTGGATTGCAGAAAAATGTACAAACACATCATCTCCAGATTCCTGTGAAATAAATCCATAACCTTTTTCTGCATTAAACCATTTTACTGTACCATTACTCATCTGGGTACCTCTACTTTCTTATTAATAAAAAATACATGTAACTGTTAATGACAGTCATTTTAATAAAAATTCTTTATAAAAAAGAAAAAGTCCACGAACCATTACTTGCTTTATGCATTCATAGAAATAAATGAATGTATCCGTATCGGTCGTGAACATTAAAATCTATCAATAACAAAATTAATCATAGCACAATGATTTGACGATTACAAATATTTTTTTAAATCATTGATACTTTTTTCATGAAGGGAAATAAGCTTCTCACCAAAGTGTTTTGCTTCTTTTGAAGCGTTACAGTAGAGATGACTTTTTTGGATTGCCTTCACCATTCCCATCGTATATCCCTGAATGCACATTTCAGCAAGATGGCTGACATTTTTATCACTCATGGCTTTTAATTTTGTCATCCATTCAGAATAGGTTTTTAATAGATCATTTAATTCTTCAGTAGAATCTCCATTTGAAGTAATAGCATCTTTTACAGAGTCTGATAAATTTTGATATGATTCCTCCTGCCCAACGATCAGAGCTTTAAAATCACAATCTGTTGTGATCTTACGAATTTCTGGGATTGTTTCTAAAACCATTGCAATGTTTTGATAAATACTGTTTAATAAATTTTCATTGTCCATAATTAAAACTCCTTTTTCTTATAGGATACCGAATATCGTAATTTCTATACATCAAGAGGATAAAATATGATAAAATGTCAGACAGAAAATGAAACATATATATCGTTTATATACAAAATATAAAGTACGATACAGGAGAAAAATAAGATGAGTAAAGAAAATTTTGAAAAGCAGATCAGAAAACGAATGAATGAATTAGAAAAGATAAATGCACATGGAGTGTTTAAGGAACTAAAAGGAAAGATCACGGGATTTGATTATGATACGAAAAGTCTTACAATGACCTATGAGGCAACAAAATTTCATGAAAATGCATTTGGTATTATGTTTGGTGGATCAATTGTAGGAATGTTTGATATTACATTTGGAACATTAACCGCAGGTTTAGGAGATTATAGTGTAGCACCGACTGTACAACTGTCTACAACATTTTTAAAAGGAATTCCAACAGGAGCAATTGTAAGAATTGAGGCAGAAGCAGTGTCTGCTGGTAAAACGATCATGAATTTTGTTGGAAAAGCATATGTAGAACAAGAGCTCATGGCAACTGCTAGTGGAACATTTATGACACCAAAGCCCTTTAAAAAATTTATAGAAGAATGATAAAAGTAACTGTAAAATAATTTTAATAGTGCCTGTTCACAAACAGTGAGCAGGCACTAAATTTTTTAGAAAGAAACTTCTTCAATTTTTTTTACAGCATCAAGGATCATATCAGGAGTTACTTCATAAGGCCATTTACGAACATCAATTCCAGACAAAGCCTTTGTGATCACAGCATCCATATCATCAAGCGTTGCATGAATATCTGCAAGCTTTACAGGGAATCCCATATTTTTAGAAAATTCATAGATCTTTTTAAATTCATCTTCCTGATGATCGACCTTTAATAAGATCAGGATACAATAAGCAACGATCTCGCCATGCAGATGTCCATGTTCTTCGGTAGATCTGCAAACGGTAAATCCATTATAGCATGCATGTGCAAGGCCCGTATTTAGATCAATACCTACAAGGTTTGATACAAAGCCAGTAGAAACAATAATTCCAAGAATAACTTCTTCTAAAGCTTTTCCTGGTCTGTGATTTTTACATTCTTCCAAAGCTTCTACACCATATTTTACTAATGGCTTTGCACACAGGTTACTGATCTGTACTCCCATAGAAGTACTGTGGTCTAATTCATCACCATCACCACGTGCACTTGTCGTACATTCATAAAATTTCGCCATTGTATCACCAATTCCAGCCCACAGATATTTTACAGGCGCATTGGCAATTACTTGTGTATTGATAAAGATCCATTCAGAAGGTTTTTCCTGAAAAGAATATTCACGAAGGGAACCATCTGGGTGATAGATGATACCAAGGGATGTGCAGGAAGCACAAGTAGAAGCAATCGTTGGAAATGTAAAGAATGGGCGTTTACTTTCCTGCGCTAATACTTTACAAGTATCAATCGCTTTTCCACCACCACAGGCAAAGATCATATCAGCATCAACGACTTCTTGATGAGAATTTAATTCATCAATATGCTCACGGCTTGCTTCACCACCATATTCGAAGACGCCTGTAATCGTAATCTTGCTGTCTTTGACGGCCTCTTTGATCATATCAGCGGCAGCGGCTAAAGCACGCTTTCCACCGATGATCACAGCTTTTGTTCCGTATTTTTCACATACCATAGGGATGTCGGAATATGCGTCGGTTCCAATGGAGTAATTTGGGTAATATTTTCTCATAAGTGTTATAACTCCTTCTATTTTAATTGTTTTTATTATACTTCGGAAAGAATGTTTTGACAAATTTGATGGAAGTAGTAAAATAGCTTTATATGGGGTATTTTACATGGTACCTGAAAACTTAAGGTGGCAAGTAACATACTGAGTGTAAGTACTTTAACTAATAAGAACTTAAGATAATAGGGAACTTACGGAACGAACTAATACAAAAGGAAGGTAATATAAAATGGCAAAGATTGATATTATATCAGGATTTTTAGGGGCAGGTAAAACAACACTGATCCAGAAATTATTAAAAGAAGCATTAAAAGGAGAGAAAGTCGTACTGATCGAGAATGAATTTGGTGAGATCGGTATTGATGGTGGATTCTTAAAAGATGCAGGAATCGAAGTAACAGAGATGAATTCAGGATGTATCTGTTGTTCCTTAGTTGGAGACTTTGGAAGTGCATTAAAAGAAGTTGTAACACAGTATGATCCAGACCGTATCATCATTGAACCATCAGGAGTTGGTAAATTATCTGATGTGATCAAAGCGGTACAGGGTGTTGCAGAAGATGTTGATTTAGACTTAAACAGTTTTGTAACAGTTGCAGATGCAAAGAAATGCAAGATGTATATCAAAAACTTCGGTGAGTTCTACAATAATCAGGTAGAATATGCAGGATCTATCATTTTAAGCCGTACAGGAGATGTAGCAGAAGATAAGTTAAATGAAAGCGTAGCACTTCTTCGTGAACATAATGAAAAAGCAGCGATCATCACAACACCATGGGATGAACTTTCAGGAGAACAGATCTTAAAAGTTATGGAAGACGGAAATGATATGGCCAAAGAATTATTAGAAGAAGAGGAAATCTGCCCTGTATGCGGTGGACATCATGACCATGAACACGAACATGAGTATCATCATCATGATCATGACGAAGAATGCGGATGCGGACACGATCATGAACACGAACATCATCATCACGATCATGACGAAGAATGCGGATGTGGATGCGGACATGACCATGATCATGATCATCATCACCACCATCATCATGCAGATGAAGTATTTACAAGCTGGGGTAAAGAAACACCTAAGAAATATAAGAAAGAAGAACTGGAAGAAATCTTACAGAAATTATCTAAAGATGACAGTTATGGCATGATCTTAAGGTCCAAAGGTATCTTACAGACAGAAGACGGATCATGGGTTCAGTTTGACCTTGTTCCAGGGGAATATGAAATCCGTGAAGGAAGCGCGGATTACACAGGAAGAATCTGTGTCATTGGATCTAAATTAAAAGAAGATGAATTAGAAGGTTTATTCTTTTAAATAACAGGAGGAAAAAAGATGTACGAAATACCGGCATACCTGGTATGGGGATTTTTAGAGAGTGGAAAATCCACATTGATCAAAGAAACATTAAGCCAGGATTATTTTAATGACGGCGAGAAAACAATGATCCTTACATTTGAAGAAGGAGAAGTCGAATATGACAAAGAAATGCTGGAGAAGACAAATTCTTTCGTGATCAATATTGAAAAAATAGAAGATTTTACAAAAGAATTTGTCAGAGCATGTCAGAGAAATTATTATCCAGATCGTGTTATGATCGAATACAATGGAATGTATTCTATTGATGATCTGATGGATGTGATCGATGAGACAGATCTTGAATTATATCAGGCGATCGTAACGGTTGATGCATCCACAGCTGATATGTATCTAAAGAACATGAAATCTTTATTTATGGAAATGTTTAAGATGGCAGATCTTGTCATTTTCAACCGCTGTGATGATAACACGAATATGGGAAGTTTCCGAAGAAGTATCAAAGCAGTTAATCCAAGAGCACAGGTAGGGTTCGAACGTGCCGATGGAAAAGAAATGGAACAGGATGAACTTCTTCCATATGATGTGAACGCAGAAGTGATCAAAGTCGAAGATGAAGATTATGGAATCTGGTATATTGATGCTATGGAACGTCCACAGGTTTATGAAGGAAAGACAGTGGAAATGCGAGTTCAGGTTCAGAGAAGTCCTAAGATGCCTCCAGGAATGATCATCCCTGGACGTAAAGCAATGACTTGCTGTGAAGATGATATGACATTTATCGGATATCTGTGTAGATTAAATCATACAAAATCTAAGACATTAAAGAGAATTCTCAATAATGAATGGGTTACATTAACAGCACAGATTCATTCAGAATACAACGAAGCATATGATAAGACAATGCCAATCCTGACAGCGATCCGTATTGAAAAATCAGAACCACCAAAAGAACAACTGGTATATTTCTAGATTTTAAAGTTAGGATAGGAAATAAAAATGCAGCGAAATTTAACAAAAGGACCGATTACGGTCAATTTATTACTTTTCGCCTTGCCATTAATGTTTGGAAATCTATTACAACAGCTGTACAATGTAGCAGACACCTGGGTTGTCGGAAGATACCTAGGTGCCAATGCATTGGCAGCTGTTGGTTCTTCTTATACAATTATGACATTTTTAACATCAATAAAAGGATTAGTAAACAGCTTTGGAACCGTTATTATGGCAGCATTTGCCGCCGCAGTGAAGATAGACTCCTTCGCATACATGCCAGTACAAGACTTCGGAAATGCATTTTCAACCTACGTGGCACAAAACTACGGGGCAAAGGAAGAAAAATGAATTAAAGGGAATCTGGATGTCAGTGCCGATAGGGTGGTTTTTGGCGGACATTATTGGAAATTTCTACTATTTTAAATCAAAATAATAGAAAAAGAAATTCCTTTTATCTTCCGCTAGCGAATATTCAACCAATAATTAACGTTATCAAACTCTAGAAACCTGCATAAACTGTAAAAACAACATTTACAGGGGGCTTTTCCATTGAAGAAATACATGGAAGAACGGGTTATTGAAAGTGCAACTTACATTATCGAGCACAATGCAACCGTCCGCCAGACAGCTAAGCAGTTTGGAGTCAGCAAAAGCACAGTACATAAGGATGTGACAGAACGATTAGAGATGATCAACAAAACACTTGCAAGACAAGCAAGGAAAGTGCTTGATATCAACAAATCGGAACGTCATATCCGGGGTGGGATGGCAACAAAGGAGAAATATCTTCATAAGTAATAAAAATAATACCATTCAACAAAAAATGTGAATGGTATTATTTTTATGCAAAACATATTGTTATTCATCTTCAGTAGAAGCTGTATATTTTTCATAAATCTGCATCAGATCACGTCTACGTTTTATATCAACTTTTGCAAATATATTATGAATATGAGCTTTTGTAGTACCAACGGAAATACATAAAGTTTCACTGATCTCTGTATTGTTCATATCATCAAGGAGTAGTTTTAAGATATCCTGTTCTCTTGTGGTTAATTAATATTTTTTACAGAACAGATAAAATTTAGAATAATCTGTTTCTTCATCTTCTTGTGTTGATAGAGCTGCATTAACCTCTGGTAAATAGATTCTGCAGGATTCTTTCACATCATAGGAAGAATGCACCATTAATTCAGCTATAATCTTAGTTAGCATACGGATACAGATCAAAGCAAGAAAGATGATCAAAGGATTACAATGGCAGAAATATTAAAAGAAGGAATGCTGGCCGAAGTGATCGTGTTAGATAGAAATCTGTTCGAGGTTAAGCCAAAAGAAATATTAGATACGAAAGTATTGGTTACGATCATGGACGGAGAGATTGTCTATTAGAGGAAGTAAAAGGTGTGAAGTGGCGGAAGCTAAATTGAAAAGGAAGTAATCAGAAAGTGCAACTTATATATTTGATTAATTATTCAGTTAAAGGGATAAAATCATTAGATGAAGATGTGAAACTATCATTTTATAAAAAAACAATTTCTAAAAATCCAGATATGAATGGATATAATATCAAAGGAATTTACGGAATGAATGGATCGGGAAAATCGGGAATAGTGACTTCAGTTAAGATTTTAAAGAATATTCTTACAGATTCAGGTTATTTAAACAATCCAATTATCCATTGAAAGCGATTTTATGGTGAAAATTCTTGATTCTCTTGTTGTATGTCGTTATAAGTTAATTTTATCAAAAGATGTTACAGGAAGATACAGTATTGTATATGAGCGATTATCTACAAAAAAAGCTACTTCAAGAAGTGATAATATGAAAATTATTTTTGAAGTTATTAATGGAAATATAGAAATATTAGAGATTGATGATGGCGAATTATTGAAGGATGTAATTGAAAAAACAAGAAATTTACTGACGATGGAATCAATGAGTAGTTTATTTTATGAAAAATTTTTAATTCCAGAGGCAAAGAAAAAAACATTACAAAATATAATGGAAAAGAGTATATATATATGGTTACTTTTTTTCTTTGGAAGAAAACTACATGTTTATTTAGATCAATCTGATAATCATAGAGAATATATTGCAATAAGTAAATTAACAGAATTCCTTAGAATTTTTAAATCTGATTTAAAAGGAATAGAAATTGATAAAAAAGAAAATCAAGATGTTTGGATTTGTGATCTTGTGATGAATTATGAAACTTACAATATTCATGCAGAGTATGAGAGTACAGGAACTTGTGAGTAGTACATGAATTGATTCGTTACAAAAGCATACTCGTTGAAGTAGGAATGAAACATAAAGGTTTATAACTTTTTATAAGTTTTCAGTAACGGTAGCGTGAATATGTGCAAGGCACTTGAAGAATTAGAGGAAAAAGGTCGCCAGGAAGGACGATTAGAAGGCAGATTACAAGGACAAACCAAAAATAAGCTTAAGTTAATCGTGAAAAAACTCCATAAAAATAAATCTTTTGACCAAATTGTAGATGAGTTAGAAGAAGATGCGGGTGTTGTGCAGCCTTTGTATGATTTTGTATTGAAGCATATAGATTGGGGCGAGGATGAAATGGTTCAGAAGTATCTTGAGAATATTGAATAACTTATTATCTATAAAATATGGAGAAGGAAGTCCTTTATGCAACTTCTTTCTCCATATTTTGCTTCTTAGTAAAACTCTTTTAAATTACTAACTGTTTCCTTCGTATATTCACATAAATATTTTGAAACGCCCTCAGAATCTCCACATTCTGCAATCGCTGCCGCTGCACATGTGTTACATACATGTCTTAATTTGCATTGATTGCATTCCACACTTGTTTTGATCTCTTCTGTTTCTCTCACGATCTTATTCCATAATGTCATAAAATCATCCGTTGTATCAAAGGCATCATAACTTGGCTGATCTAACACGACACATGAACGTATCATGCCTTGCCAATTAACAACAAACGAACTCTGCCCAGCCCGGCATGTCATATGCCCCGGGCAAGCATCTCCTTCTTCCGTATGTTCTGCCAGATAAATGGTCTGCTTCGCATATTGCTCAAAAAGTTCATCCCCCATTTCCCGGTGTAAGATTTCAACCCTTGCCTTTGCAGCATCCTCTGGGTTTAATCTCTCATGAAAATTAAAAGGAGTTGTCCGCTCACGCACGGATGGATACATATAAGTATCGATCCGAACTGGGATATCATACTTTTCTCCGATATCTATGATCTCCATCCTGTCATGAAAATTCTTCTTCACAAGACTTCCATTGATCTTGACATCAATCTTATATTTTTTTAATAATTCAATCCCTCTGATCGTTTTGTCAAATCCATCCTTCATATGGCATAGCTTCTCGTATGTCTCATTCTTTGATCCATATAAAGTTATATTTATCCTTCTTGGCTTATTCTTCGCAAAAAATTCCGCCCATTCCTCATTGATCAACGTCCCGTTGGTATTGAGCGTGAGAATCATGCCCATATCTTTTAATGCACAGTATAATTCTTTAAATTGAGGGAATAATAAAGGCTCTCCACCCGTTAACAACAAGAATAATGTCCCTGCATCTTTCATTTGCTTTGCAAGGGAAATCCATTCATCCAAACTTCGCAATCTTCCTTGGGACTGCATTTCTTGTTTGGATAAATGGACGTAGCACATGTCACAGTTTAAGTTGCAGAGAGGCAATAACTCCAGTACTCCATAAAGCGGAATACGGTTCCTTGCTGCCTTTGAGAAAAGTTGGCGTTCGAAGGTAGTGTTAGTGTCAAATAGGTCCATGATCACTCTCCCTGTAATAAAAAAGAACCGATAGGTACGGTTCTTTTTTGTATTTTTTATGATTTATTTGTATCCCATTCATTCTTATTTAAATTCTTTGTTGCATGACCATTATTACCCCAAGGCCCTCTCCAAACAATTACAGCCTCTCCTTCATCTTCTCGTCCATTCCGAATATAATCAACAAATCCATCATAAAAATCATCGTCAGTACTTGCCTCATGTTTTGCTTGACATGGATGATAACTTCCTATTTTCTTAGCTCTCTGACCTCTTCCATTCGGATAATAGTATAACTTACCTTCTGGCGCATTACATTCAAACTTATACACCTTATTCTTATCTCCACAAGCCGCCACATACTCATTCGGTGTAAATTCTTCTATATAAGCACTTGGTCTTTCATATCTTCTTTTCATAATCTTTTCCCCTTTCCTACTATACAAATTCTATCTTCATCTTATATTGCACATTCTGCAACATCTTTTTTATGACTATATTATACTAGAATCTTCCATTTAACGCAATAAACCATCTGTAAAAGGCATCTTTTTTTCGTAATCTGCTATTTCAACAAACCATCATCTTCTAATTTAATATTTTAACTTTATTATAGTCTAAAATCCTAGATTTTGCAATCATTTGTAAAAAAATACTTATTTTTTTCATAATCTGCCAGTAAATAATCTCAAGTTCACATGTAATCTCTTCGCATATCATAATATTTACCTATCAATCATTGAATTTTTCATAAAAATACTTACTTCAAGCAGTTTTTCCTTATACAATGATGTTGTATATTTTAAGGGGAATTATACATACTACGAATAAATTAATACATTAGGGGGAATTTTATGAAACGAAAATACGAACGTCCTATGGCTTTTGAAGAAACATTTACGACCAATGAGTATGTAGCCGCTTGCTGGGGTGTTGCCTGCTCAATAGATTCTGCCAATAAAGTGGATCAAAATAATCCTGGGGTAGATCATCAGGCTAACCATTGTGGACTTGAAACGAATCAGCATATTTACACAGATTCAAATGGTGTTGCAGTTTCTATGATTGAAGAAAGAACTGATCGTTTAGGAGATTTAACTTGTAATTTATACACTGATCCCAGTTATCTACATGAAAGATCCTACTCTTCTGTTCAACCAGGAGAGTACATTTATTGGACAACTAAGAGTGGTGATCGAACTTGGCATCATCAAGGATATGTAAAATCTACATACAAAGACAGACCAAATCATTCTTAATTTTATACTGATAAAAACCTAACTCTTTTTCATTATCTTTAAAATTTTATTTCTCACTTTACCATTCATATAATATTCGTTTAATTTGTTCTTAAGATATTGAAATTTTGTTTTGGATGTTTCCTCTACTACTTTTCCAATGATTTAGAACTTATCAGACGAATTCTGTGTTAACACTCAATAATTATCTGTTAAGAAATAATCTGCTATCGCTCTCGGCAGCTCATATCTTCTTTTTTGTTTCATTATTTATGTTTATCTTATTTTACATATATTGACATTTATTCTTGTTTTTGCTAGTATGATCACAATGAAGAAAACGGATCGATTACACAGCGTTCTTACAATATGTATTTACTATGGGGAAAATCCATGGGACGGTCCTCATTCCCTAATTGTAACTTAATTGAACTTCGTAAAAGCGAATATTTAAAATTTCACAACGACGATGTCAACACAATATTCAATATTAGCAGATTTATTTTTGACGAAAAATATGATAAAATCACTGATATATACAAAGAAAAAAATATATCATCCGAATTAGCCATGGTAATTGGTTGCATTACTGAATCACAAAAATTAATTAACGATGCTATAAAATCTGAGCAAAAAGAAGAATAAGCAAAAGATAAACTGGATCAGACTTGCAAAAAAGAATCGGATACCTACGGATTGTAACTATAGTAATCCCCGTATTAGATATGATGGAATCAACTGGTGGATCACAGTAGGCATTGAATACGAAGACTGTGTTAGTGTTCCCTCCAATGATGGGATAGGGATTGATTTAGGGATTAAAGATTTAGCGATATGTACTGATACGTTAGTCAGGAATTAACGCCTATGGAGAGTACAGGAACTTGTGAGTAGTACATGAATTGATTCGTTACAAAAGCATACTCGTTGAAGTAGGAATGAAACATAAAGGTTTATAACTTTTTATAAGTTTTCAGTAACGGTACTTGACAGCTATGAAGAGTTGAACAGAAAAGTGTAAACGAGGTGAAACCATGGCATACAAAGAATTGATCAAAAACTTCAACCGTATCCGTAGCTATATGCGGGAATTCTATGTCTATGGTTTCAAAAAACGAGAAGAATACACAAGAAAAAGCCCAAGATCTTATGATAATGAACGCCGCCGCATAGAAAGTATCCTAGGAAATTATATACAATTTCACCAAACAGAAAATGGGAAAAATGTCTTTTTATCCATCGACAGTCGGATCACAGAACATAATCCATTGTATCAGGCATGGAAGATAAAGAGTTTTACTGATGGTGATATCACGTTCCATTTTATCATAATGGATATTTTAGAATCAGCAAAAGAAAGTCTTTCCATTCATGAGATTACAAAGCAAGTAGATCAATATCTTTCTGTATTTGAAAGTCCAAAAGTATTTGATGAGTCAACAATCCGCAAGAAATTAAGAGAATATGTGAACGAGGGAATCATAGAAACTGGAAAATGTGGAAAAACATTATATTATAAGAAATCAGATCAAATTTATAAAGGGAATATAGATATTTTAGATTATTTCTCAGAAATAGTACCATGCGGGGTGATAGGTTCATTTTTGCTGGACCAGCAGCTAAAACATAAAGGAAAATTTGCATTTAAACATCACTACATCACAGGAACGATGGATAGTGATGTGATGTGTCAGTTATTCGAAGCAATGCAGAAGAAAAGCAGTGTGACAATTCAAATGCTTCAAAAAAGGACAGGCAATAAGACAAAAATGAAAGTAATTCCATTACAAATTTTCATCAGCGTACAAAGTGGCAGACAGTACTTGATGGCGTACAGCCAACAGTTTAAACGAATTTCATCTTTCAGACTAGATCGTATAATATCAGTAAAAATAGAAAAAGAAGATAAAGATTTTCAAGAATTAAGAAAAAAATTGAAACACATGAAGAAACACATATGGGGTGTCAGCACAACTTCAAGGTCAGGAGAGAGGATGGAGACTGTAGAGTTTACAGTTCATTATGAAGAAAATGAACCATATATCCATCAAAGACTGGAACGGGAAAAGAGATGCGGAAAAGTCAAAAAGATTGATGATCATACAAGCCGTTTTTATGCAGAAGTATACGATGCAAGTGAACTAGTGCCATGGATCAGGACTTTTCTATGCAGGATCACAGAAATTCATTTTTCAAACAAGATTTTGGAAACCCAGTTTAAAAGAGATATTCAAAAAATGTATGAACTATATGATCTGGAAGGTGGTGAAGTACAATGATATTTCATGAAATTTACAGTGTGTATTATCAGACAGTTGCCAAAATTCTGGAGGTAGCATTAGATCATCCATTAAAGAAAGATGAGATATGTAAGATTATAGAGAAATATGCATTTTCAGAAAGTGTACTAAGCATAGAACCAGCACTAAGAGAACAAAAATGGCAGTTGATTAGGTCAGATGGAACAACGGTTCTAAAGAATCATCCATCCATGCCACTTACAACAATTCAAAAACGATGGTTAAAATCCATCTGCCAAGATCCAAGAATTCATTTATTTCAAGATGATCTGAAAGAAATAGACTTTCCAGAGATAGAACCATTATTTACTCTAGATGATTTCTATATCTTTGACCAATATCAAGATGGAGATGATTATACAGATAAAGTTTATATTAGAAATTTCAGAATGATCCTTGACGCGATTAAGAATCAATACCCGTTAGAAATTACTACATATAATCATAAAGGCCAAAAAGTATCAATGAAGATTTTGCCGAAATATCTTGAATATTCCGAAAAAGATGATAAATTCCGTGTCGCAGGATTTGGAAGCAGATTAGGTGGAACAGTGAATCTTGGAAGGATTATAAGCTGTGAACGTGCAGAAATAAGTGAAAATGCAGAGTTGATACATAGAATTCCACCAAGGAAAAGAAGAGTCATCTTTGAACTTAAAGATGAAAGAAATGCTTTAGAAAGAGCCCTGTTACACTTTGCACATTTTCCAAAGAAAGCAGAAAGAATTGAGAGAAACCAATATCAGATTACCATTGATTATGATAAAGATGATGAGACAGAGATGGTAATTCGTATTTTATCTTTTGGTCCCATGTTCAAAGTTGTACAGCCAGATCATTTTGTAAATTTAATCAAGGAACGTTTAAGAAAACAAAAAAGTTCGCAACTTTTTTTCCATGATAAGAAACATATTTCCAGATAGAATAAAGAAAAAAAGAAAGGAATGAGAAATATGTTAGAAATCAAAGGAAAAGTAAATACAGCAATCTGTTACGCAAAAGTAATTGAAGAAGAAGCTATCGAGCAGATTAGGACGATGTGCGACTATGAACTGACAAGAAACAGCAAAATCCGTATTATGCCGGATGTCCATGCAGGAGCTGGATGTACGATTGGAACAACAATGACTGTCATTGATAAAGCATGTCCAAATGTTGTCGGAGTTGATATTGGATGTGGAATGTATACAGTGAAATTAAAAGAGAAAGAATTAGATTTCGAAAAAATAGATGAAGCATGTCATTATATTCCTTCTGGAAAGAATGTATGGGAAGGCAGAGAAGAACGACTTAATCTTGAACAATTACGATGCAGAAGAAATCTAAACAATACAAAAAGATTGGAACGATCCCTTGGAACACTTGGCGGTGGAAATCATTTTATTGAGATCGATCAGGCATCAGATGGAACATATTATTTAGTTATCCATTCAGGCAGTCGTAATTTGGGAAAACAGGTGGCAGAATATTATCAGCAGCTGGCAGTAGATCTTCACATGGGAAAAGAGGAATATTTTGCCAAAAGAGATGAAATCATAAAAACTTATAAGGCATCAGGGCGAAGAAAAGAGATACAAGAAGCATTAAAGGAATTAAAGAAAAGCTATAAAACAAAAGTTTTAAGCATTCCAGAAGATCTCTGCTGGTTATATGGAGAATTTTTAGAAGATTATTTACATGATGTAGAAATCTGTCAGTCATTTGCAAAAAGGAACAGAGAAAAAATGGCAGAGATCATTTTAGAAAGAACAGGAATGACAGCGGAAGAATCCTTCCACACAATTCACAATTACATCGACACAGAAGAGATGATTTTGAGAAAAGGTGCAATTGCAGCACATCAAGGAGAAAAAGTACTGATTCCAGTCAATATGAGAGATGGTTCAATTCTGGCAATCGGAAAAGGAAATAAACCGGCGTCGCCTGCGCGATCTCTTTAATTATAATACATGAGGAGGAAATATGAAAAAAACAATAAAATTATTAACTATTCCTGTTTTATTAGCAACAACTTTAGGTATGGTTGGATGTAATAAAAATGAAAATTCATCTAGTACTTCTAGTTCTTCAAATACATCTGCTACTACTTCAAGTTCATCTTCTAAAAACAATTTAGAAAATGCTGATTTAATTTTATATTTTTATCGATTCGATGAAAATTATAGCGATGTCGGTGCATGGTTTTGGGGAGATGGTCTTGATGGAAAGGGAATGATGTTTGATTCTTCATCTACTGTTACTCTTAATGAGACTGGTGAATGGAAATGGTTAGCTGTAGGAATAAAGTTCGATGAATCTTATGAAGTTTATACAGATTGGGGATTTGGTTCTAGTGAAAAAACGGTCTTACCAAAGGAGTATTGGGCTAATCTAATTATTAGAAGTCGTGATGGTACTAAAGATGTTGATGCTGATCGCAGTGTTGATTTAACTAAAGTAGATGATGATGGAATTATCAGAGTTTATTCTATTACTGGAAATGAAACTTTATTTTATGATGAAAAGGATATTCCAACATCTCCAATTAATGAAGTTTCAATGAATACATTGACAAGTATAAAAATGTCTTTATATTTTGCCTTTGAAAAATCTCTTAGCGTTGAAGATTTTTCTATTAGAGATGAAAGCAATAAAAAATATGCTATCAATAAGCTAAATAAAAGTAGTTTAATTTATGAGTTTGTTTTAGAAAATGAATTTTCTGATTTTACAACACAATTATATTTAGATTATGATGGACATAGTTATCCTATTAATTATAGAGGTGTATTTAATAAAGCTGCTTTTAATAAATTATATCAATATGATGGCAAGGATTTAGGTGCAAATGTAAATGCTGATGGATCGGAAACTGTTTTTAAGGTTTGGTCTCCATCGGCTAGTGCTATCACAATTAATTTTTATGAAAGTTCAACTAGTAATGGAATTAAAGAATCTTTTGATATGGTAAAAGGCGAAAAAGGCGTTTGGTCATATAAAGCTGATAGAGATTTACATGGCATATATTATACCTATACTATAGATGTTCTTGGAAAAACTAATAAAGAAGTTGCTGATCCATATGCATCTAGTTCAAATGCTAATGGGAAAAGGAGTCTAGTTGTTAACTGGGAAAAAATTGAAACTAATTTGACAAATGTCGCTCCAGAAGTAGTTTCTCCTTCTAGTGTCACGGTTTATGAAACACATGTTCGTGATTTTTCTATGAGCGATTCTTGGAATGGAAAAAATGAAAATAGAGGAAAGTATCTTGGAATGATTGAGGAAGGTACAAAATTAAGTACTGGAGAATCAACAGGCTTTGACTATATAAAAAATTCCGGAGTAACACATATTCAACTTCAACCGGTTTATGATTTTGCATCAGTTGATGAAACTAAATTAAATGATAAAAAATATCAAACTGTACATCGTGGAGGTATTTATAACTGGGGATATGATCCTTATTCCTATTCTTCATTAGAAGGATCTTATTCTTCTGATCCTAATGATGGATTAACAAGAATTAATGAGTTTAGAAAATTGACAAATGCCTATAATGCTGCTGGAATTGGAGTAATAATGGATGTTGTTTACAATCATGTGCCAAGTGGTGCTGATTCAACATATGAAAAAATAATGCCTAATTACTATTTTAGAACAAATTCTTATTCTGGAGCTGGAACGGATTTAGCTAGTGAAAACTCTATGGTAAAAAATATGATAGTTCAAACCACAGAACAATTAGTTAAAAGATATAATTTGGCTGGATTCCGTTTTGATCTTATGGGATTGATCACTAAAAGTGCTATGCAAATGGTTGAGTCAAATCTAAAATCATTTGATCCAGATATCATTTTATATGGTGAAGGATGGTCAATGTATGAGGGCGATAAGTATTTGGGGAAAGAGATGCAAGCTGTTCAAGGTGCTTTTAAGGCTACTAATAAAGATAATGAATCTGACATCGGTTTCTTTAATGATTCTATTCGTGATGGACTTAAAGGATCTGTTTTTGATGATTCTAGTAGAGGATTTGCCCAGGCTGCATATGATCCTGATACCAGTGGCTTAAATTCATTAAAGACTAAGATTTTATTTGGCTTAGTCGGTACACAGCAAAGTAATATTGCAAAATGGTCATATGATTTTACTGGTGTTTCTATCAATTATGCAGAATGTCATGATAATTTGACCATTCATGATAAGTTATATGCTTCTGATTATATGTTAAGTGAAAGTGAAAGAAATAAAATTCAAACTGAAATAAATAATATAATTGCGTTTTCCACAGGTGTATCTTTTTATCAATTGGGACAAGAATTTGCTAGAAGCAAAGAATTAGATCCATCATGGTTAGAAGGAGCTGATAAGGTAACTGAAAAATATTCTGCAATTAATAATGGAGAAACTACGAGATATTTTGTTTCAGATTCTTATGATTTCTCTGATGAAATAAATGCAATCAATTGGAATTTAATCCATGAAAATAATGATATGGTTACTGCTTTTAGAAAAGCAATTACTTTAAGGAATTCTGAAGATTTAGCAAATTTGAAGCCGACATCATTTGAAAATATGCAATATAGTGAATTGACATATGAAGAAATTGGTGTAGAAGAGTTGGATTATGAAAAGATGTTAGGATATAGCATTTCTAATGATTCTTCTCGTTCATTAGCTTTTGTTTTTAATACTAGTTCAAAAATTGTTGAATTAAATAATAGCGAATTAGTAAATAATGCTAAAAAGTTTATATATAATGGTGAAGAAGTTTCTTCTTTACCAACAACTATGGATTCTTGTAGTTATCTTATAGTTATATATTAATTGATAAAAGCATCCTAAACAGGATGCTTTTATACTATGGGAAAAGAAAAAACTTGACTTTATTGATTTGTTTTTTTATACTATCTAACGAGCCTTATTAGGCGTAAAGAAAAGGAGAGGCAAAAATGGCAGTTCCAGCAAGAAGAACCTCCAAGACTACAAAACGTTTACGGAGAACTCACTTTAAATTAGCAGCTAAAAACCTCGCTGTTTGCAGCAATTGTGGAGAAAGTATTAAACCTCATACAGTTTGCTCTCATTGCGGTTACTATAACGGCAAAAAGGTTATTGACGTTAAAGTTAAATAAGCGGCTGATAAGCTAAACTAAAAATTTTGGAGATTTTAATCTCCATTTTTATTTTAAATTAGTTTTTGCTTATTGTTTACTTTTTTAGTGATTGCTATAATACTAATGATTTTTCAATGTGAGGAAAAATGAATAATACAATAAACAATACAAGAAAATACTTATTAGACCATCCAAAATTAAAAATATCATGTGAATATTTCTTTAATATGGTCTTAACTATAACATCATCTTTTTTATTTGCTTATGGCTTTAGATCTTTTATTGCACCTACCGGTGCTGAACATATGGTTTCAGGTGGTGCTTCAGGTATATCTCAGGTTTTAATTCAAATATTGCTTTTTCCATTTCCAAATTTGGATAGTACAATGCTGCAATCTATTTTTTATTTCTTAATAAATGCACCTTTATTTATTTTATCTTGGTGTCGCATAGGAAAGAAATTTACTATTTTTACATTTATAAATGTTCTATTAGTTTCTGTTTTTATAGATCTTATTCCAGAAAGTTGGACAACTATTTTTAATATTCTAGATGATAATATTGCTAGAGCTCTATTTGCAGGAATTCTTACTGGATTAAGTGTAGTTTTAGCTTTATATGCTAATAGTTCAACAGGTGGGATAGATTTGATTGCGTTATATATAGCTGAAAGAAAATCGACATCTCTTGGAAAATATTCAACTGGAATTAATGCTACTATTGTTTTACTTTATGTATTCTTGAGAATAATGCATGATCAATCAAATGTATCGCAAGTTGTTACGATGGCTTTATATACTGTAATTTACTTTTTTACTTCAGGTACTGTTGTTGATCTTTTAAATAAGAAAAATAAGAAAACTGAACTTCAAATATTTACTTCTTCAACCCAAATGTCCCAAGTTTTGATTCATTCTTTTCCACATGGATGTACTATAGTTGATGGAAAAGGTGGATATACAGGTAATGATAGATTAATTATTTACATGGTTGTTTCTTATAATGAAGTAAAAAAGGCTATAAAAGTTATGCGTGAAGTTGACCCAAATTGTTTTGTAACAGTTATTAATACATATCAAGTATATGGAAAATTTTATATTAGACCAATTAAATAAGATATTTTAGGAGGAAATTATGACATATAGTGAATTAGCAGATTTGATTTTTCCTGATGTAACAGGAACAATAGAAGATCTTGAAAAAAGATACCCGAAGAGAAATTTAAAAGAAGGAGCGATGGTTACAAGATTTGCTCCAAGTCCTACTGGTTTTTTACATACTGGAAGTTTATTTACTGCATTAGTTGCATACACTGTTAGTAAACAATCAGGTGGTGTATATTTCTTTAGACTTGAAGATACTGATCAAAAAAGAGAAATTGAAGGCTCTGGAAAAGAACTAGTCGATCAACTTAAGTACTTTGGAGTTGTGCAAGATGAAGGATATTTTGGCGACCATGAAGAAGGTATTTATGGACCTTATGTTCAATCTAAAAGAGCTGATATTTATAAGATAGTTATAAAAGAATTAATTAGAAGAGGAAGAGCTTATCCTTGTTTTTGCTCTCAAGAAGATTTGAATTTGTTACGCCAAACACAAGAAGCTAATAAAGTTATTCCTGGATATTATGGATTATATGCTAAATGTCGTTATTATACTCCTGATCAGGCAGCAGAATTAATAAAGCAAGGAAAACCTTATGTAATTCGTTTTCATTCTTTAGGCGATCATACAAAATATATTAAAGTTCATGATTTAATTCGCGGTGATTTAAATCTTTCTCAAAATGATCAAGATATTGTCATTATGAAATCAGATGGACTTCCTACATATCATTTTGCTCATTTGGTTGATGACCATTTCATGGGAACAACAACAATTACCCGTGGAGAAGAATGGTTATCCTCACTTCCTATACATCTAGAATTATTTGAAGCTATGGGATGGAAAGCTCCTGATTATGCTCATCTTCCAGTTATTATGAAGGTAGATGAAAATGGAAATAGACGTAAATTATCTAAACGTAAAGATCAAGAAGCGGCTGTAAGTTATTTTATAGAACATGGTTATCCTGTTGAGGGAATCATTAAATATTTATTAACTATTGCTAATTCAAATTTTGAAGAATGGCTAAGAGCAAATCCAAAAGAAGATGTTTCAAAATTTAATTTTACATTTGAAAAAATGAGCTTGGATGGTGCCTTGTTTGATTTACCTAAACTTCGCAATATTTCCAAAGATGTTCTATCTTATCTAGATGCTCCGACAATAAGTAAAAATGCAACCGAATATGCTCAAAAATATGATCCTAAGTTATATAATTTAATATCTAAAGATCCAGCTAAATTTGAAAAGATTATGAATATTGAAAGAAATCAAGAACATCCAAGAAAAGATTACGATGTTTATTCTGATATTTATGAAAAGATTAAATTCTTTGATTGTGATATTTACGATGAACTTTTTGAAAATACTGAATTACCATTTAACCCATTTATAGATAAAAATATAATTAAAACAATTCTTGTTGAATTTAAAGATAGTTTGAATTTAGATCAAGAAGAAAGCAGTTGGTTTGATAGTCTTAAAAATTTAGGCGCTAAACATGGATTTGCTTTAAGTTTTAAAGAATATAAAAAGGATACGTTATTGAGTCCGATTTATGTTTCAATCGAAGCCATACTTGAAGTGTTTATTCCATTTTTGATGGCATTATTAGTGGATAATGGTATTGAAAAAGGAAATATGGGTTCAATTTGGTTTTATGGTACTTTAATGTTGGTGGCAGCCTTTGTATCTTTATGGGCTGGTGCTAAAAGTGGAAAGCATGCGGCAATCGCATCGAGTGGTTTTGCGAAGAATTTAAGAAAGGCAGAGTATCGTAATATTCAAAACTTTTCTTTTTCAAATATTGACGCTTATTCAACAAGTGGATTAATCACACGTATGATGACGGATGTGACAAATATACAAAATGCATATCAGATGATTATTCGTGTTTGTGTTCGTGCACCATTGATGTTAATCGCATCTTTGATCATGGCTTTTATCATTAATATACGAATGGCAATGATTTTTGTGGTTACGGTTTTATTTTTGGGAGTCGTTATGTTTGGAATTATTTTTATTGTAAGTCCCATCTTTAGTCGATTATTTTCTCGCTATGATTTTTTAAATGCGAGTATTCAAGAAAATATTCTAGGCATTCGTGTCGTGAAATCTTTTGTTCGTAAGGATCATGAAATTGAAAAGTTCCGTAATGAAAGTGAGACTATTTTTAGTATTCAAGGGAAAGCGGAAAAAATCTTAGTGTTTAACTCGCCTGTTATGCAGCTTTGTATGTATGGCACAATTATTTTGATTTCGTGGTTAGGGGCTCATCAAATTGTGGCTCAAAACATGACAACCGGAGAATTGATGTCTTTATTTACATATACTGCAAGTATTTTGATGTCATTGATGATGATGAGTATGGTTTTTGTCATGGTGACAATGTCGATTGCGAGTGGAAAACGTATTGCCGAAGTATTAAATCAAGAATTCGATTTAACAAGTCCAGAAAACGGAGTTCAAACTGTGGTCAATGGAACCATTGATTTTGAAGATGTTTCATTTCATTATGGAAATGATGAAGACATTTTAAGTCATATTGATTTGCACATTCCTTCAGGATCAACACTAGGAATTCTTGGAATAACGGGATCTAGTAAATCGAGTTTAGTACAATTGATTCCAAGACTATATGATGTAACACAAGGTAGTGTTAAAGTAGCGGGAATGGATGTTCGTGATTATGATTTAAAAGTATTGCGCGATAATGTGGCCATGGTTCTACAAAAGAATGTTTTATTTTCGGGAACAATCAAAGAGAATATGCGTTGGGGTAATCCAAATGCGACAGATGAAGAGATCATGGAAGCTTGTAAATTAGCACAGGCGGATGAATTTATTCAGTTGATGCCAAATAAATATGATACGTATATTGAGCAAGGTGGTACGAATGTTTCGGGTGGACAAAGACAGCGTTTGTGTATCGCAAGAGCCATACTAAAGAGTCCTAAAATTTTGATTTTAGATGATTCTACAAGTGCCGTGGATACAAAAACCGATGCTTTGATTCGACAAGCATTCTTAGAGAAGATTCCACATACAACTCGAATCATTATTTCACAGCGTGTTTCAAGTATTCAAGATGCAGATCAGATTCTTGTGATTGACGATGGAAAAATTTCTGGTTTAGGTACGCATGAAGAATTATTAAAATCAAATGCAATGTATAAAGAAACGTTTGAAGCACAAAATAATGGAGGTGACTTTGATGAACAATAGAGATACAAATAGTCTAAAGCGAGTTATTAAAGAAACAATCATTTCTTATAAGATTGAAAGTTTTATTGTGCTTGTATTGATCATTGTATCTAGTATCGCCAATGTA
>ERZ1106954.827-NODE-827-length-25136-cov-6.187632_pt1 | contig 25136 bp, 19 predicted proteins | sample MGYA00403678_ERZ1106954 | MGnify/ENA primary metagenome ERZ1106954 (study PRJEB35170, sample SAMEA104062445) | human gut metagenome | biome: human gut; feature: human-associated habitat; material: faeces | place: Denmark | collected 2012-08-20 ... | reverse complement strand
GAATTAGTCACAACATAATTGGCATGCTTGAATAGACCAAGGAATTCTTCAACGGAAGTGCTAAGATTACCTTCAAAATCTGGATTCTTGACTTTGTCAATCAAGTCCTGACCAATATTAATGACCCTTTTTCCTGTTTTTTTTGCAAGTTTTCTAGCAAAATCATCAATAATATTTGACTTATTCAAACGATAAATAAGAATGTAATTATCAATACCAGGATCTTTCGCGAGTTTCGACCATTCAGCGGCATTTAAAAGGAAAACCGGATCGACATGTAATGCGCAATCTCTTCCCGTCAATTCACGAACGATACGGCGTCCGGATTCTTCTCGGACTGAGAGATGATTAAATCTATTAAGCAACCTCGTGTACTCACTCTGGTACTCTTGAGGAATTTCACTAATCCCAAAAGATGCTGCATAAGAATTTATTTTCCTAGTATCTTCTACAAACGAAAGATAATAATTCTTATCAAAATCTGAACAAGCATAGTTAAAAACTTGATCACTTCCGGTGATGAATACATCATAGCGTTGATTTGCTGTGGCGATTGACTTTGAATCATACGCAACAGGACTTAATTTAGTATTCCCAGCAATCATAGAGCGGAAACTATTCATCTTCTTCCAAGATGGAATAAGATTAATAAACCCTCTGATATTCTGCTTAAATGTCTTCTGCTTGAAACCACCAATCAGTTTATACAGATTTTCCATATGTTCACACCGGTAATCAATTACCTCGGTATCAAAACCGAGGTCAGATATGGCCCTCTGCAGTGCGTAAGTCTGCAGTGCAGCACCGTAGTTGATGGCACGGTGAAACGTGATGACACCAATTTTCATTTCAGATACCCTTTCAGCTGGAAACATAAAAATAGGAGAGAAAGAATAATGTATTCTTCCTTCATGAATGTTCTATATATAAGCTTATCCAAGGCAGAATTTGGCTTAAACAATGCTAAGCAACTGCGTAAATCCTGATTCGAGACAACCGCTCTGAAAAACGGCAAACGTCCATTATCCAATGGTACGCTACGCAAAGCAAAACGAAGCGAGGCAAACAACCTCGATGCGTTTCTTGATGAGAAACAGAACTCATCCAGCGTTTTCGAAAATTCACACTCAATCATTTTATACATCGAGACAAGCTTGTCAATAACATATAAATCAACACATTTTGAATATGAAGATTCGCTTATATGGTATTCATAATAACTATCCGGTAGGAAAGATACAGTATTGGACGATGCAAGTGCTCTTAGCTTGAATACAAGATCTTCGGAATAAACAGTCCTTTCCGAAGGGAATTCAATGCCATATTTTCTTAGCAGGGATAACCTAAATATGCCATCCCAGACCGCAACACAACATGAACCAACATTCCCCGCAGAAGAAGCTATAAGATCGGCCATGTGTTGCCGAATAGCAGCATCGTCTTGGAGTACTTCTCTAATGTTTGGATGCTCTTCTACCACTTTCCCGTCTTTAATGTCTCTATACCCTGAGAAAACGAGATCTGCGTTGAATTCTTTAGCTGAATTAATCAACGCCCTGTACATCTCAACATTACACGTATCATCAGCATCAACAAAAGCTATGTATTCTCCTGTTGCATGCGACATGCCAAAATTCCGAGCAATGCCTTGACCGGCATTCTTTTTCGTATAAACAAAAACCCGGTCATCTTCCTTGGCCAATTTACGACAAATATCTAGCGAATTGTCTGTAGATCCATCATCAACTACAATTATTTCCAGATCAGTTAATGATTGATCCATTATAGACAAAATACATTCTTCAATTGTCTCTGAAGCATTATAACAAGGTATGACAACTGAAAGTATCGGCATATTATTAATCTCCTATGCCTTTCAACATTCCATAAAATGTTTTTTTACCATTCTTCTCAACAGGAAAATCTTGTTTCCATGTAAGCTTGAACAAATCAGTAGTGGCAGAGAGTTCACCCCACTGTTTTTCGTCATATGGCTGGTCAAGGATTTTGAAAAGTTCATCGCACTGAGGATTGTTAGGCTGAATCTTGTTAAAGGCTTCTGCAATCCAGGGATCATGACGTTGAGCAAGAACAATTAGATAATCAGTTAAAAGATAATCAACAAGATAATTTTCTTTTTCCCAATATTCTAAAAAATAATCTCGAATAACAGCGAAAACTTTTCTATATGTCTCATTGCAGCCGAATGAATAATTAGCAAACATTCCTGACGCTACAGATGCGTGCAGATAGTCCGGTCTCTTGATGGACCACAAAGGAGCACTATAAACATCAGCCGTCAACGGTCGGCAACAATAGAAAGTCGAATCAAGCCACATTCCACCATACTTTGCGAGTAAATCCAGTCGAAGTAAATCAGAAATGTGGGTTCGCGAGAGAATACCTTTCTTATGCAGATCTCGAATCCAGTCAGGAAATCGCGTATACTCATCGACATTTTTATCGGTAATGATGATGACCTCACGACCCCCGGCGTTACGTCGAACCGATTCCACACATGCCTTTACAATCTCAGGAGCAGAATCCAGTCCCTGCCACCAGCACATCCAAATCTTATTGCTCTTATCAGGGGCAATAGGGGGTAGGGATGCATCATAGTCATAGGAGGCGTAATAATCGCCAAAACGATTCTCTAAATACTGCAGTACAGCTTCATGCTTGCGTAGCAGACGTACTTTAACCGCATCGGATTCTTGATATCCGTTATGGTTCATCACTTGAATGTCGAGCTTCGCGCGGAATGCATTTATCCCCTCACTGAAAGAGGTTTCTTTCGCTATCATTCGTGAAGCATGTATTTCTTCAGAAGCACGGTGAGCAATGCGCTCCAAACTATTATGCCTATTCGCCACGTGCAATCCTCCTGTACGAATCTTCAAGTTGTCGAACGTATTGCGATTGTTCGCAACGCTCATTCACGTATTTGGCGCAGGCTTGTTGCATGATCTGATAATCGCTCTCGCCCACGTGCGAGGCCTTAATAAGAGCGTCAGTTAAATCACTCACATTCCCGGATTCGAAAGCGAACCCGGTTTCACCTTCAACCACCAGCTCTGGGATACCACCTATGTTGGCACCAATCACGGGGGTTTGGGCTGCGAGTGACTCCAGTCCGGAATAGGGCATGTTTTCACGCCACTCGGAGCTCAGCACGCTGAAACGGGCGTTGCCTACTTCCCGCTGCAGACCCTCACCACTCTTGTAGCCCAAGAGGTGAATACGCGAAACGGCCTGCAGGCCAGCAGATGCAAGCAACTGCTCAATCGCCTCACGTTCCGGGCCATCGCCGACGATGTGCAAATCCCATGTATCTGGCAAAACCTCATTATGACCAGCACCGGCACCGGTCGCCGAGCCAGCGCCTTTGCCAAGTCCTGCGGCCTGCAGAAACGCTTTCACCAAGGTAAGGATGCCTTTCTCTTTGGAAAGTCGGCCGAAGAACAGGACATACGGCCGTGCCCCGGCCTGCGCATCATCGAACTTATGAGTATTCGCCACACGGGCGCCCATCGCCATCTGCGAATCGGTCAGGAAATTCTGCATGGTAATGGTACGCCCTGCATATCCGCCCTCATCCAGTTTGCTCTTCATGAATTCAGAAGGCGCGATAATCGCATCAATCTTGTCATACGAATGGTGATACTTCAGAAATTCGGCTTCCGCAGAAGCAAGCAGACTCTTGGCACGCGATCCCTTCACACACACATTCTTTGTGGCATGCATAAATCGCCTATCCAAGCAAGCGTCACACACTTCTCCCCTGCCATTCACCATCGTATAGGCCGGGCACAGCAGAATGTAATCATGCGCCGTATACACCACCGGCACATGATGTTTCTTCAAATATGGTGCATCAAGAATCGAAAGCGTCAGCTGGCGGTGCACATTGTTCATGTGGATCACATCTGGCTTGAATTCCTCCAGCAACGCTTCGAACTTGCGCTTCGCTTCAAAAGAGTAAATCAGCGTGGAGGCTTCCTGAACCTTCTTGAACGCGGAAATATCCCCCACATAATCCTTTTCGGAAACGAAGTATTTACTCCAATAGCTCGGTTCGTTATTCGGGTGCTGCATGGAGAAGAACGCGACATCGTGGCCAAGCGCACGTAAGCCTTCCGCCAATGCGAAGAAATAGGTTTCCGCACCGCCTTTACGATAGAAATATTTGTTCACTAGGAGAATTCGCATGCTCACTCTCCCTCATACAGGTTCAATGTTTGATCGGTGACGTCATCCCAGTTATATTTACCAACGATGTAATCTGCGGCATTTGCCTTGTAACGTTGTACAAGATCATCGTTTTCAAGCAATTCCTGAAGTTTTTTCCGCAGGGATTCAACAGAACCATGCTGGAATGTCGCTGCGTATCCTTCTACTACCTCCGCACATTCCGGAATGTCGGACGTAAGGCAACAGTTACCATAACTCATGGCTTCCAGCAGACTCAACGGCATGCCCTCCAAGTCGCTTGGGAGCACATAAATATAAGCATTGCTATAGAGCTCTTTGAGCGCCTGCCCTTGTATGAATCCGGTCAAAATAACACGAGAATCCTGATTAGCCATCTGCTGAATATGCTGGTAATACTCGTTGGAGTCGGAAGCGCCTCCAGCGATGACAAGCTTTTTGTTCGTATTCAGCTTGCTGAACGCCTCGATAAGGTAATGCACGCCTTTCTCAGGAACAATGCGCCCGAGAAACAGTACATAGTCATTCTTGTGAAGACCATATTTTTCGGTAATTTCCTGCGCCGAAACCGGCTCGCCATATTCGATGCCATTGGGAATGAAATGTGTGCTGCGACCATATTTTTCTTGAAAATACTGCCGCATGCTTTCGCTGAGCACTATGATTTCATCCGCGCATTTCGCTGCGGTGCGTTCTCCGAACTTGAGATATGTGGAGGCGAACTTGCCCCATTTGGCACGCTGCCAGTCAAGACCATGAATGGTCGCTACCGTGCGAATGCCAGTCCAATGCGCCAGACGCAGCATCACACAGGGGCCTTCGGCATGATAGTGAATCACATCAGGTTTAGCCTTGATAGCTTGTAGTGTGGCGAAAAAAGAAGAGGATAGTGCGGCAAGTCCCTTGCCTTCAATGGTGGGAACGGAAACAACATTCACCCCGTGATAGGAGAATCGTTTGCCGTGCCCATTGGCCACGCCATCGAATTCGGATCCGGCGACGTTGTGCCCTCTACGATTATATGCAATGACCTGATGTCCACGATCGACCATTCGCGTAGCCAGCTCATCGACCACAATTTCAATGCCGCCCTCCCTGGAGGGGATGCGTTTATGCCCAATGAATGCAATCTTCAATGAACTCAAATCCTTACTGCCTTAACCGCGCACGGTACCCTTGTAATCTTTGTTACGCCTTTATTCCCGCTACTAGTATGCACCCTTATGAGTGATGACTGCACCGACTGTGCGGAAAAGCAGCACGATGTCTCCCAACACAGACCAGCTTTGCACGTAGCTGACATCCAAAGACTCCGACTCCTCCTTGCTCAGGTTGGATCTGCCTGACACCTGCCAAGGGCCGGTGATGCCGGGCTTGACCAGCATACGGGTGGCGTATGTTTGGTTGTATTGAGCTACTTCCTCGGGCAGCGGCGGGCGCGGCCCCACCACGCTCATATCCCCCTTGAGCACGTTCAGGAACTGCGGAAACTCGTCAATGGAGAACTTACGGATGAACTTGCCCACCTTGGTGACTCGCGGATCGTCCTTCATCTTGAAAATGAAACGACCCTTCTGCCCAGTCTCCTCGGCCAGCTCAGCCTTCATCTTGTCGGCATTCACCACCATGGAACGGAACTTGATCATCTTGAACGGCTTGCCACGGCGGCCCACACGGGTCTGTGTGTAGAAGATAGGCCCGCCATCGGTCAGCTTGATGGCAATGGCCACCGGAACAGTGATGATGGCCGTACCCACCAATGCGAGCAGTGAGACCACAACGTCGAACACGCGCTTCTGCAGCATCACAGCCGGCGAATACTGCGGCAGGCAGATGGTCATCACCGTAGTGCCCTGAATCACACGCACATTCGTCTCATGGTCGCTCGCATCAGCGGCAGAGGTAACCAGCGCAATCTCCAGGTTCATGGATTCAAGACTCAACGCAAACGTATTGAAATTGTCGGAGAAACGCTGCAGCACATCCGCCACCATCACGGTCTGTGCGCCCATGGCCACAGCACGTTCGGCCAGATCGCCGCCATACGCCAGCACGGGAATCTCCTTGCCGCCAATCCGGCGAATCTCCTGCATAAACTCCTCGGATGCTCTGGCAGCCTCAATATGCCCGGTCTGCGCATTCAAGCCAATCGGGCACACCGCCACCGTGCGGTAATTCAACTGCTGCTTCTGGCTCAAAAAACGCAACGCATGCTCAATGCCCTCGCACGAGCCAACAACCACCGTGGCATACGAGTAGGCGCCCTTCTCACGCCCGAACAGCACCAGGCGGCGAATCACAAACCGCTCAGCCATGGTGATCAGCAGCGCGCACACCATGATCAGCGCCGTGGAAAGCAGGGAAACATACGAGTTGAGAATAAAATCGACCGCGCACACCATAATACCGGCGAGCACCGCGCCCTTGAACAGCAGCAGGTTCAGCTGGTAGCCGTCACCCATCACATGCCGGTGATACACGCCCACGCTGTGCATGCACAGCGCCCAGATCAGCGCGCACACAACCACATACACGGCCAGATTGATATGGAAATGGAAACGAGCGGAATACAACGCCGCCTCATTGCGCGCCATAAGCACAATCACCGAAGCGAGCACAAACGCGGCCATATCGCAAACAGCCAATGCCGCATTGACGAAGAACCTCCAATACGCAACATTCACCAACTGCTGCCACGATGTGTCTCTCAGTGCGGTGCTATTGGCTTGAGTCATGTCTTCTTTCTCCTGCCGGCTCTCCCCCCAAAGCGCATAGGGGGGCAACCTTCAACTTATCGAACGCTCAGTACATTACAAGCGTGCTTTCAGTAAATTTACCCATATTTTTGAGCTCAGCATATGCGCGTCTTGCTGCTACGCACGTTTTGCAGCGTTTCCATGTCATTTTCGATATGATTTTCTCCGCATTTCAACACATTTCCAACGAAAACACACACTTTTCATCAACAAATGTTGATGGTGCGGTGAGCGTTAACGGGGGGCAACGGGACCGCACGGCAGTTCGCCAAGCACCACACGCCTGCAGGCTTTGCACTTCGTTATGCGCTCAAACCCCGAGCAACCCGGCCACCAACAGTCAACGGTGGGAATAGTATGGCAAAGGCTTGTATGGGAAACAGCATGGGCAAAGCTAAGCATGCTTACATGGCGGCGGCCCGGCCCCGAGCTCGGGATCAGACCGCAAAAGACGAAGCCACGCATGGACTGTAGGTAGATGGAGCAGGGTTATGAAGAAGAACAGAAGTTTGATTAGTCATTCCGCCAAGGAGCCGGGCAAGGAGTCAGGCAAGGATTCCGCCAAGGCTTCCACAGCTTCCACAGGCGCTTCGATGGCACGGGCACTGACCCGCGAGGAATCATACGTGAACGGCAAACTGACCCGCCCCGCATTGGTGTCCATCTCGATCCTGACGTTCATCACATTCGTCGGCAACTTCACGCAGCTGCAGCTCAGCTCCGCACTACCCACCATCGTGGCCGACTTCCACATTTCCGTAACCACCGGCCAATGGCTCACATCCGTGTTCCAGCTGGTCATGGGCGTGATGGTGCCGCTCACCGCGTTCCTGACGCGCCGCTTCTCCACACGCCAGATCGTAATCTGCTCCATGGTGGTGTTCACACTCGGTTCGGCACTGGCCTGGCTTGGCCCCACATTCGTACTGGTGCTGCTGGGCCGTTTGCTCGAAGCAGTGGGCACCGGCGTGATGTGGCCGGTACTGCAGATCACCGTGTTCTCCATCTACCCGCTGTCACGCCGTGGCGTGGCGATGGGCACCGTGGGCATGGCGATGAGCGTGGCTCCGGCGCTTGGCCCGACCATCGGCGGCTGGCAGACCGACATGACCGGCTGGCGCTCCATCTTCCTTACGCTCACGGTGATCGGCGTGGCCTCGGTGCTGCTGGCCGTATGCTTCCTGCATAATTTCGGCGAATCTGACCGCACGGCGCATGCGGACTTCTTCTCCGTGGTGCTGTCGATATTCGGCTTCGGAGGGCTGATGTTCGGCTTCACCAACATCGAGGCGTATCCGTTTACGAACCCGATGGTGTGGTGCGCAATGCTGATTGGAGTGCTGGGCATCATATGGTTTGTGGCCCGCCAGTTCATCGCACCATGTGAACCGGGTTCCAACGTGATGAAGCGGCTGGTCGCACGCTCCCCCAAGGTGGAAGTGCCGCTGCTCGACCTGCATGTGCTGCGCAACAAAAGCTTTACAGTGGGCACGATGACGGCAGCGTTGGCGTTCTTCGCGTTTAGCTCGATCATGGTGATCATTCCGCTCTACATTCAAAACGACCGCGGCTATTCGGCCATGATGAGCGGCCTGATCATGCTTCCAGGCGCGATCGGCCAGTGCATCGCGCAGTTTGGTGGCGGGCGTGCGCTCGACCGTTTCGGTGCACGCCCCGTGGCATTGGTCGGCACCACGATTCTGCTACTCGGCACACTCGGCATGAGCCTGATCGGGCCTCACACATGGATCTGGTGGGTGTCGATCTGCCAGTTCACACGCCAGATCGGCATGGGATTCGTGCTGATGCCGGTAACTACATGGTCATTGAACTGTCTCGCCTCACATGAGGTTGCCGCAGGATCGGCGGTAACGAACACGGTACGCCAGATCGCGGGTGCCATGGGTGCGCCGATTCTGGTGATCGTCATGGAATCAATCGCCGCGACACGTACCGCCGCGTTGGGTGGCGGGCATGCGGCTGCGATTGCGGGCAGTATTTTCGGCGTGCAGTCGGTGCTGCGCCTCAGCACGCTGATCGTGGCGGTGATGCTGGTGATCGTGTTCCTCGGTGTGCGCGGCGAGGGTGCCGGTTCGGCACGTGACCTGGCGCGCAGGACAGTCGCCAAGCTGCACAAATGATGTGGCTTGGTGACTGTACCTGCGGCTACGCAGCGATAACTGTGACTGCGTGACAACAACTGTGACCAATGGGACATATTCTGTCACTCCAGTCACAGTTGCTGTCACTTTTACCTCGTGTTGTTGTCGCTGCAGTCACAGCAAACGGATATACCCATGATGGGCCTGTAGCAGTGCGGGTTCATCGTCCATCGTTCACCGTTCAGCAGGCGGTGGGACGGCGGCGAGCGCCAATCCTCCCACCACGCTCCCCCGCGCCCCACGTATCGCTTCGGCGCACCGGCGCATGGTTGTCCCTGTGGTCACAATGTCGTCCAGGATCAGCACCTTCTTGCCCGCTATAAGCCCCGGGTCGTTCACCTCCAACTGCCCGTCGAGTCGGGCTGCCCTGCCGAGTGCGCTGTGGGTTTCCACGGCTTTGCCCTGTACGTGCCGTGTTCGTAGCGCGTTCACGGCACAGGCTTCCACTCCGGCGGCTGCCAGTTCTGCGGCTGTGGCTTTCGCGAGCGGCCAGAGATGTCTGCGCCCGCGTGTGCGCATGGATTTGGGTGATGATGGTGCGGGTACGACCAGTATTTGTGTTTGACTGCCTGTTTGGTGTTCCGTCTGTGGCATGGGCTGTGACAGAGTCTGTGGCTTGGTCTGTAGTGTTTCGATGATGCCGCTGCCGACTACCAGTTGCCGGCATACTTGGCTGAATGCCTTGTCGCATTCCGTGTCGCCGTGGTCTTTCCATGAGAGGATTGCCCGGCGTACGTGGCCTTGGTAAGTGCCTGCCGCGTATATCATCGCGCAGGCCGGTTGTTGGATTGCCGCCGATGGTATGCCGTTCAGTGCGTTTGGCGCGGTGACTGCGCCCGGCGTGCCGTCTGATGCGCCGCTTGGTGCGCCGTTGAGTGGCAAGACCGTATGTCTGCGGAATAGCGACTGGCAGTCGCTGCATAATATTTCGTCCGGCTTGTCGCAGCCTGCGCATCCTCTGGGCAGGATGAGCCCCAGCATGCCCCGCCAGAATGTTTGGGCCGCTGATTGAAGCGTGCCGTTCACGCAATACGCTCCAGCATCGCGTCGATGAACTTCACCGTGTCGTCTGGGTTGTTCACCGCAACTCCCATGGCGCCCGCCTGTACGGCCGGGTAGTCGTTGCCGTCCTCGTTCATGCGGTCGCCTACGAATATCATCCGTTCCACCGGGAAGTCGTTCAGTCTGGCGAGTTCGCGCACCGCGAATCCTTTGTCGATGCCCTGCTGCGAAACGTCGATACTGGTGTAGCCTCCGGCGTGCACTTTCAAATCCGGCAGGTCAGCGGCCACCGCTTCGGCCAGGCGGCGTTTCAACGAACCATCCGGGTCGAACGCCTGTTTCGCCTCCAACGGGGCCTGCTGGCCGAGCACCGACAATGTGATCTGCGATCCCCTGTTCTCGATGCGCTCACCCCATACATGGCCTGGCCACAGGCCCATTTCGCGGGCGCGGCGCTCCAGACTCGCCGAAGCTCGTGCGCACTGGTCCGCAGTCAGATCATGGCTGAACACGCGCGTCCATTCGCTGTTCAGCCAACGGTAGTAGCGGGTGCCGCTGGTGGGCATGAGATGCATGTTGCTCTTGCATGCCTGCGGGGCGAGCACGTCGATGATCTGGCTGACGACCAGCTCCCAACGCCCTCCGGTGATCACCGCCACGTCGATGTGGTTGGTGAGTTCGCTGAAACGCCCCGCCACACTGGGGAGCATGGGCTTGCGGGAGTTGGCGAGGGTGTTGTCAAGATCGAATCCGATGATGCGTGCGCTGCCGGCAAGGGCGTCGTAGTCCAAACGGTCCCATCGTTGGATCATGCTTGCTCTCCTTTGCCGTGCACGGTTGAATGTTCAGTATCCTACCCTAATGCCAGTGGCATGTCATACAGTGAAACCATGGTTGAAGCTCCATGGAATACTCGCGTTTACCGTAATCGCCACGGCAGAGGCACCCGCACTCCCATGTTCGGCGTGCGCCTGCCCAGGTACCGCACCCGTTCGGGCATGTTCGACGATCTGCTCGCGGCGCATATCCGCAGATTGAATAACGCATGGCCCGAACTGATCCGCCCGATCCAGTTCGCCGTGGAGGACGTACCGCCTTCCGACCCGGTGCCCTGGGAGTTGGAGCCCAATGTGATGTCGCGTCTGTTCCCCGCCGCGCATGGCATGCCGGCGCGCATTGTGCTCTACCGTATGCCGTTGCAGAGCAGGGCACACAACCGGGACGACCTGCAATGGGCGATCCGCGACGAACTGGTGGTGCGTGTGGCCGAACTCTACGGGCGCAGACCGGAGGAGATCGACCCCGACTACCAGTGGTGAGCACGGCATTTCAGCCCTGAATGAAAACGCGGGCTCCGGCATTCAACGATGCCGGAGCCCGCGTTTCGATTATGCCCGCGATTACGCCTTCAGCCTTCCAGCGGCTAGCGCACCAGTGACAGGCTGTTGGTCGAGGTGATACGCGCCACGCGCACCCCAAGCTTGGTCGGCCCGACCACGGACACGCCGGCGACCTTCTTGCCCGCCAACGCGTCGGCTCCAAGCCGCAAGCCCCAGGCAACCGTATCGTCTTTGCATGCCACCACGGCCGCCACGCCCTGCGTGTCCATGGTCATGGCGCTATTGGCCTTGATGGTTACCTGCTTACCCTGCCGCATCGAACCGTCATCGTTCATAAACGCCACGGTGGCGGTGGTTTTGGCATTGGAGGTGTTGGCCAAGGTGAGTGACAGATCGTAGCCGTCCGGCAGGGCTATGGCGGAACGCTTCTCGGGAGCCACGGCAGGCAACAGGGCGAAATCCTCCTGACCATCGCCGCCATTGGCCGTCACCTTGGCCTGAGCCAGGAACACGTCGTCGCTGTCCAGCTGGATGCCGCTCACGCCGGACGGCACACTGCCCAAGTCGATGGCACTGACCTGCTGGCCTCTGATATCGAACGTGCCCAACGAGATGAGACCGTTGCCGCTCACCCACGAGGCTCGAACCGTGGCGTTCTTCCTGCCATACAGGTACAGGGTGGTCTTGTCGCCCTTCCTGACCGAAGGAATCAGATTCGACGTGCCCTCGGCACCCAACGGCATGGCAAAATCGGATCCCTTAGGCGTCAAGCCGTCCATTACCAGCACGCGCACGCTCGCCGCGACCGCAGTGGATTCGCTGGTCACCTTCACATACAGTCCGTCCTGGCCGGGGGCCGCGGCGGACAGGTCCATGGTGGACTGCCCGTTGCCGCGCACGGTAACGTTGCCCGACGTGGCCAGGCTCATCTTGCCAACGTTCTTCGTGCCATATATCTCCACGCTTACCGTGGTGGGCTTGGACGACGGGTTCGCCAATACGAGCTGCTGGTTGGAACCCGTGCCGGTGGAGGGCAGCAGGAACGCCTGGCTGATGGCCGGCACCACGCAGGTCGCGGCAGAGATGCCGCGCAGATCGCCTTCCGAAGCCTGGGATGCCAGAATGCCCGTCTGGCCTGATTTGGCGTCGGCCTTCAACAGGTTCGCGTCGAACAGGCGCGGGTAGCCGTTGTCGTCACGGTAGGTCATGCCGTTATCGCTGTCGGCATTGGCCGGGCCTGACAGGTTGGCGGTTTGAGCGCCCGTGACCTCGAATGGGCTGACGGACGCGGCATGCACGGTGCCGAACGCGGCGAAACTGGCGGAAGACGAGACATTGCCTTCGGAGGCTCGGTAGTCGCTGTCGCCCCAATCGGTGGAATCCGGCAGCTGCATGCGTTCCCCGCAATACGATTCCAAACGTTCCTGCACCACACGATGCGAGGTTGCGGAACTGCCATTCGCCGGGTCGACCAGCCACTGGGGCATATTCGCCACACCCATGAAGGCGAGCGCGCCCACCAGGATCAGCGAGGTGATGATGGCGGCGATGACGCGCAGCACGCGAGCAGCGGTTGAATTCGATGTCATGCTTCCTCCTGAGGCTGCTGGTCGCGCTTGCGTGGGAATGCGACAAGCACGTAGAGCAGGAATATCACGCACAGGGCCGCCAGCCACGCGATGCGCCACATGTTGTGCCGTGCCTCGTCCTGCCCGGCGGCGTTCACCGTCATGCCCTTGCCGTCAGCGGCGGTGAGGCGGTAGTAGGTGCCGTTCTCGTTGGCGACGACGGTTTGCGTGCCGTCGGATGCGGCGAGATTGGTGGCGAGCTCTTCGCTGCCAATGCCGCCGGTCACTACGAATATGCCGCCGAAGCCGAGTTTGGCCAGCGAGGCCACTGCCGAGGAGTCGCTGTTCGACAGGAGTCTGGAGGCGAGTTTGCCGATGGTGCGATCGGTGTTGTCGTGCCCGCCGGATGCCACGGTTGCACGCCATGCGGGCGAACTGTCGATGAGGTCGCCGCGCGAGGTGCGCATGATGCTGTAGGAGACTTCGGTGCGTGAATCCGCGTACAGCGCGAGCACACGCTGATCGTGGTTGCTTTGCACGCTGTCTGTGGCGACCATGGGCATGCCGCTGCTGCTTACCGCTACCTGCCCTTTGCCGTTGCGTTCGAATGCGAAGCCGGACCATACCACGATGCTGGCCGCGAGTATGAACACGAGTAGCATGCGGCCGACCACCACGAGCCAATGCAGGCTGGATGCTGTCTTGCCGTTGCTCCCACCCTCCTGTGCTTGTGTTTTGGTTGTTTTGGAGACGCGCAACGCCTGGAATTTACGTACCGCGCCACCGGCCATCAGGCATACGCACGACATAAGGCCGAGCATGGCGAGCGTCAGGCCGGGCAGTACGGAACCGGCAACGGCGCCGGATTCACTCAGTGAGATGGTCACGTGCGCGGATACGATGGCGAGCGCCCCGCCGGTCAGGATCACGATCCACATCATGCGCGAGGTGCGCAAGGCGAACGGTAATACCAGTGAGACGATGGCAAGCAGCAGTGCGACGATCAGCGCGACGAGGATGCCCATGCTGTAGCCGCCGTCCATCAGGTCGGCAAGCGGGTTGTGGATGTCGATGCCGAATGCGCGATCCACAACTCCGGAAAGGTTCAGAGAGGCGGGTTTGCCGTTCATGCCGACGGACGGCACGTTGATGTCGCCGAAAAGCTGACGCCAGGCGCCGTGTTGGGCGAGGCGCGCGGCATGTACCAGTGTCGGCGCGCATAGGAATGCCGATGGGATCGGCATGAGCAGCAGCATGGCGCGATGACGTGGGATGAACAGTAGGAATACCAGGAAGGTGACGATCAGCGGCAGCAGCAGCTGTGGTTCGGCTGCGACGACCGGCATGAAGCATAGCGAGGCTGCGGCCGCGGCCTGCACGGATGCGCGCGGGCGCACCTGATCCTCGGTGTGGTAGAGGCCGACTGCGCGGAACACGAAGGCGAATGCGGCGGGCAGGAAGATCATCACGGTCATCATCGGCAGGTTGGCTGTGGCATACAAGCCCATGGCCAGGCCGAACGAGCACCACAGCAGGCCGCTGGCGATGCGCACGGTGTCGGAGCGGGTGAAGATGCCGGCCAGCGCCCAGAACGACAATGCGCTCAACGGCGCGGCGAGGAAGAACAGTAGACCGGTGGCTGCGGCCACGTTGCCGAAAGTGAACAATGATGCCAGCAGCAGCACCCAGAGCCACGGCGTGGGTGGCAGTGACACTCCCCCTCCGATGCCCCACACCCATTGCGTGCTGGCGGCCTCGGCAAGCTGGCCGAAGGTGGCGCCGGTGGGAGCCAACTGGTCGGAGTACAGCGAGCCGCCTGAGAATAGGGAGCGCAATACTGGCCAGTACATCACGACCACCGATGCGAAGGCGACGGCGGCCATGACGAGTGCCGCAATCCAACGTTTTATCGCCCGGACGCGCAAGTGGGAACGGACCAACGGGCTGAGCAGCGTGGTGTTGCGCTGGCCGTCCAATGCGCGAACGCGATCCTTCCACTGGGTGAGCTGGGCGTGTGTGGCGGTGATCATGTTCAGCTGCGCATGCGGAACCTTCGACTGTTTGGACACCAATGCGCGCGCCTTCGTGCCTGCTGCTGCGGAAACCAGCGCATGCCACGGCATGCACAATTCGCACCATGCCTCATACGGTTGTTTTTTGACCAGTTGGATCAGGGTTTTGAAGAACGCCGCGAACAGGGAGAGCACCCAGACCACCGGCCAGCGCAATCGTGCGATATCGGTGTAATAGTACCGTTGCTTCGCCACCAGGATGCTCATGGCGGGGTTGATGGGCGTCTCCTCGTCCACTTCCTCGCCACCGCGCGTGCGCACGCCCTCATAGCGTGCACGGCGATGTGCGATGCGGGCCTGCGGCACTACGAGCACACGGCCGCCGCTACGACTGATACGCCGGCAGAAATCGATGGATTCGGCGTATGTGGTGAACCAAACGCCGATCCCTCCCATGCTGCGCAACGTGGTCAATGGCAGCAGTGCGCCGGCCAGCGAGACGCTGAACACGTCGGCACGGGAATCGTATTGCTCCTGATCGGGTTCGCCGTCGACCACCAGCGAGGCGACGCCATGCTTGTTCGCGTAGGCGCCGACGTCATGCAGGTTCACGCCGTCCCAGTCAAGCTGCTTGGATCCCAGGATGGAAGCGCCCGGCGTATTGCGCTGCGCTTCGAGCAGTTCGCTCAGACATTCGGCGTTTGCGGGGCGCGAATCGTCGTGCAGCAGCCACAGGTTCTTCACCTCGGGCGCGATGCGGGCCAGGCCGATGGCTTTCTGCACCGCGTCCCCGAAGGACCGCGCACCGCGCGTATTCACGATCTGTACGCTCACGGTCTGCGCCTGCGGCACATATTCCAACGGTTCGGAAGACGTGGTGACCACATCGAACGTAGTCTCCATGGATTGCATGGTCTGACCGCTGCAATCGGCGACCACGATGACGCCGGGCAACACGGTCTGCTCCAGCACGGCCGCCAGCGTGTCCGGCAGAAAACGGATGTCGTCTTCGACCGTAACCACCGCAGCCACAGCCTGCGAGACGAACTGACAGTGCGAATACGGGCGGGTGGCCACCGCGTCGGTCAGCACCTGACGCACGCCGCCGTCGAGAATCCGTTCAAGATCTTGAGTCAAATCTGCTCCTTGCGCATCTTTTTGTACCGGCGACGTTCGCGTTCGCTCATGCCGCCCCAGATGCCGAATCGTTCATCATGTTCGATGGCCCAGTTCAGGCATTGCTCGCGTACCTCGCATTGCGCGCACACACGCTTCGCGTCGCGGGTCGAACCGCCTTTTTCCGGAAAGAACGCCTCCGGATCGGTCTGTGAACACAACGCCTTGTTCTGCCACGTGACATCACCGTCCGGCAGGAACAGCCCCCACAGTTCGCCAGACGGCTCCCCCTCGGAATCTTTGGCGATGCCCCACATACGTGCATCCTCCTTGCCTGGCTTTTCATTATTCTGATGTGTCTGCAACAGATAGATTACACACTTGGGGCTTCGTTTTTGTCAAGTTCAAGCTGTGTCATTACCACAGGTTCGCATGAATCTGTGCTATATGGTTTCGCGCCTGCACAGGCACGAAACCACCCGGGCGAACGCCCATCGCCATGCAGTTCGCAAGCTCCCGAACGGAAGGCGGCACCCGCTGCGCGAGTTCCAGGGTTTCAAAAGGACTGTGAGGAAACCGCGGCTGAAAGCCTCTTTTCAACTCCATGCCGTACAATCAAAGCGTTTTGCCCCATACAGGAAGGTTCGCAAGCGTGAACGAAGAACGATCCGATGCCGACATTCCCAACGTAGGCGGTTGGAAAGATATCGCGCCACGCCACAGCATGGCGTACCGGATGCAGCACAGAGTACGCAACACCGTTATATATGTATTGGTCGCCGCATTGGCCTTCGTGGGAACCGCCGCCGCAGCCACATTGCTCGACATCAACGGAACGATCAAAGACGGCGAAGTCAAGATCATTCCGCAAAAGGGGCAGAAGGAACCGAAGCTCATCGACCCGAATGCGGGCAAGCCGATCGAACTGCTGGTCATGGGGCAAGACACCAGAGACGGCGCCGACAACGCATCCATCGGCGGCGGCGACACCAGCGAAGGCTCACATCAGGCGGACACCACCATGGTGGTGCAGATCTCCGCGGACCGCAGCTACATCAATCTCGTCTCCATTCCGCGAGACTCCCTGGTGGACGCGCCAAGCTGCGAAACCAGCAAGGGCACGATCAGTGCCCAATACAACGTGATGTTCAACTCCATCTTCGCCAACGGCTACACCACCGGCGACGATCTCGCCTCCGCGGCGAGCTGCACGGTGAACGCGGTCAACTCGCTGACCGGCCTGAACATCCAGAACTTCATCGTGGTGGACTTCAACGGTTTGAAGGATATGATCAACGCCATCGGCGGCGTGAAAATCTGCATCCCCTCCGACGTGAAGGACCCCTACACCGGACTCGATCTTACGAAGGGCCTGCACCAGCTCGACGGCCTGGCCGCCACGCAATACGCACGCACCCGCTACAGCCTGGGCGACGGATCCGACGTGCAGCGCACCACGCGCCAGCAGTACCTGATCAAGCAGCTGCTGCAGCAGGCGCTCGACAAGAACATCTTCACGCATACCAGCGAGCTGTACCAGCTGGCCAAATCCGCGTTGAAGTCACTGAACATCTCCCAGGGGCTCGCCGATACCGCCACGCTTGCCGGACTGGCCATGAGCCTGAAGAACCTCAACGTCTCGCATATGTACACCCGCACACTGCCCGTGGTGCAGGCGCCGAGCGACCCCAACCGCGTGGTATGGGACTCCTCCGCGGACGAGCTGTGGACCAAGATGCGCGAAGGCAAGCCGTTCGTGGAACAGCCGGCACAGGATCCCTCCAGCTCCGATTCCGCAAATACCAACAACGATTCGTCCAACACCAGCGACCAGGCCCAGGATTCCACGCCGAGCGATCAGGACAACGCGCAGGCGACCCCGCAGAACACGAGGGTCGCCGACGGCGTGGAGAAGACCGCGGACGGCAAGTACATCGACACCGCCACCGGCGGCGAAATCGATACGGAAACCGGTGCGGTGAAGGACATCAACACCGGCCAGGTACTTGGCATTTCCGAGGCATATCTCAATAACGTGGTATGCCCAGTGCAGTAGACGAATACACTGGAAACGACTAATTATTAGGCGGCGCAGAGTTTCACCCTGTGCCGCCTTGTGCTGGAAATGAGAAAAAAACCGCCTAGGCACACGTTTGCACGCCATTATGTGCAACAGTGACATAGGTTTTGTTATCGCTCAGGAGGAGATATGGCACAGGACAACGTGGGAAAGCACGCCCAGAGCACTCCGCCAAGCTTCATCCCCGCAGGCTCACGCCGACGCGCCACTCCCGCCGTCACACCTGCCGCGCAATCCTCCGGCTCCCCGGTACCACCAAGCTTCACACCGCCATCCCGCAGGCACGGCGAGCCCGCACCCACAACATCATCCACATCACGTTCGTCCACGAATAGACCAGCCTCGACGAACCGATCCTCCACAGTCCATTCCAACACAGCCGGCCGTACCACAGGCCATTCCACCAACCGTTCGACATCATCCTCTTCCGGGCCTCGAGGTGCGGCACAATCCGCCGCGCCGCAAAGCTTCGCGCCACCTGCAGCCCGTGCCCGCACATCACGCGGCACCACCGCGCCACGCAGCGCGCAGCCAGCCGCACAACCCGCATACCGTTCTTCCATGCCATCACGAAACGACTCACCAGCAGCCCCCATCAGATCAGCGAACCCCATAGGCGCCACCGCACGGCGCAAACGGCGCGGTGCCAAGCACATCGCGTCCCTGACCGTACTCATACTGCTGGGGGCGCTGGCCCTCGCCGTGTTCAGCGGATGGGGATGGATCAACAGCCGACTGAACAAAGAGAACGACTGGCTGACCACCAAGGCGAACGGATCGGCCACATCATGGCTGATCCTCGGCTCCGACGAACGCGACGGCACCACCGGCGGCTCGGCCGACGACACCCCGGGATTCAGAACCGACACCATCCTCATGCTCATCAAGCCGAAGTCCGGCCCGAGCGCGCTGATCTCCATTCCACGCGACTCGCTGGTGCAGGTCAACGGCGAATACATGAAGATCAACGCGGCCGCCGAGCTAGGCGGCAACAAGGCATTGGTGGAGGCCGTCGAGAGCATTTCCGGCCAAAAGATCAACCACATCGCCAAAATCAAATTCGGTGGCCTGCAGAACGTGGTGAACGCCATCGGCGGCGTGAACCTGTGCTACGACCAGACGGTAAGCGACCCCTACTCCGGTCTCGACTGGCAGGCCGGCTGCCACACCGTTGACGGCGGAACCGCATTGGCGTTCTCCCGTATGCGCTACGCGGACGCGAACGGCGACTTCGGCCGCGCGCAGCGGCAACGCCAGGTAATCGGCGCGATCATCGCCAAGGCCATGTCCAAGGAGACGCTATCGAGCCCATCGAAGGTGACGAAGGCCGCCGACGCCGCCCTGAGCGCGATTACCGTAGATCACAAGACTTCCCCGCTGACCTTGGCACAGCTGGCGTTCGCGTTCAAAAGCGCCACCGGAAGCAAGGGCATCAGCGGCAGCGTATATTGGACCGATCCGGGCTATATGGTCGCCGGCGTCGGTTCGTCGGTGCTGCTCGACGACACACGCAATATGGACCTGTTCAGCCAGCTGGTGGCAGGCACGCATGCCGCAGGAAAGGTCGGCACGCTCTCCGAAGGCTGACGAACCATAGCAAACGGGACGGGGCCGCAATGCATTGTGTGGAATGCATTGCGGCCTTATTACAACCTTATTGCAGTCGCATATCGCGGCCTACCGTACAACTCGTTGCCTGTGGTTGTTGCATGTTCCCTGTCTGTGTTCCAGTCGCGGCATGCGGCTCTCCCCCCGCCTTCGCCTTGTGAAGAACATGTGATGAGACAGCCGGGTTCTGTCCACATCGCCCGGCCCGTTTGCCTTGCATTCCCGCACCGCTGCAGACTTAAGATTTATGGAACAGCGATCGCAACAACGCGCCGAACGCCTGACACTGCTGGTCATGGTGGCCCCGATGGCGGGGCAGATCATGCTGCTCGCCATGCTGCTGGCGCTCCGCCAATGGATGTTCGCGGCGATGATACTCCCCTCGCTGCTGGGTTGCATGGCCTCTTTGGCCCTGGCTCTGCCACGTCGAACGGCATCCGCCTACGGCAGGGGCGGCATAAGCGGTGCATCCGCCGCCAATCCGACCATGGCAAACGCCTACGACGCCGCAACCGTGGAGGAACGCACCGCGAACCTGCAACGACTCCCCGCCCAGAATCTGGAGCCGCTGCTGGGCATGCATCACAACGAGGAACGCCTTCCCTGGCGCACCGTGGCAAGACAATGGCTACAGCCGTTTTCCATGGACGTGCCCATAGGATTGACGCAACACGGCGTGGCCCATCTGGACCTGCAACGGCAGGGGCCGCACGCGCTGGTTGCCGGAACCACGGGATCGGGCAAATCCGTATTGCTGCAAAGCTGGTGCCTCGCCCTGGCCGCACGCAACCCGCCGAACCGTCTGCAGTTCGTGTTTCTCGACTTCAAAGGCGGTACGGCGTTCCGCCCGCTCGAACGGCTACCGCACTGCGTGGGCAGCGTATGCGACCTTGACCTGCAGCATGCGGTCCGCGCACTGCATGCGTTGGAGCTTGAACTGAAACACCGAGAACGCCTTGTTGCGGAAGGCCATGCGCAAGACATCGGCATGCTGCATTCCGCGCCGCCGCGGCTGGTGGTGGTTATCGACGAATTCCATGCGCTACGCGACCAGCTTCCCGATGTGGTGAATCGCATCGTGCATATCGCCTCGCTGGGCCGCTCGCTCGGCATGCATGTCATCGCCTGCACGCAGCATCCGGCCGGGCAGGTCTCCTCGGATATGAAGGCGAATATGACGCTCGGGCTATGCCTGCGTGTACGCGACGCCATGCAATCGGTGGAGATTCTCGGGTCGCCCGTCGCGTCGGCCATCCCACCCTCGTTGCCGGGAGTCGTGTATTGCAACGACGGCGAAGGCATCGAGGCCTGGCGATGCGCCGCTGCAGGCGACATCACGCGCATGGCCGACGCCATCGTATTCGCAGCGCGATGCCATGGCAGCGTTCCGGCACCGGCCTTGTTCTCAGCGCCACTGCCACGCATGGTGCGCCGGCTTCCACCGGCCCTGCAGTCTGACGGCATACCGTTCGCGCTGGCGGACAATGGCGTAGCGCTCCACCCCGCTCTGCTGCCCATGTTCCACGGCAATATCGGCATCATCGGCCCCCATGGGCGGGGCAAGACCACGCTATTGGCCGCCATCGCACAGTGGCTGCGATCCAACGTATCCAATACGGCGAGCGTGCAATGGACGACCAGAACCGCAGACGGATACGCCACGCAAACCGTGCAGGACCCCGGCAGCCTTGCCGTTGGAGACAACGATGCCGCATACGCCGCACCGCGACGAGTCTGGCTGGTGGACGACGCCGATCCGCTCTTCGACCCCTTCTGCGCCGACCCGCTGGGCGCACGCCTGCTCGAGGCTCTCCGCGACCACACCGTCACCGTGGTGTTCGCCGTGGAATCCAGCCGCCACGTGCGTATCCCCGACCATTGCGCCATTCGCGTGGTCTTCCCCACCGCCGACAAGGCAACCGATCAGATGAACGGCATACCGGCCGACATCTGGGCGTCGTTCGATGCGGAGACTCTTACGCTGCCCGGTCGCGCGGTGTTCATCGATCATGCTCGAGTGGTACCGGTACAATGCTCGTTTGGAGATAGTTCGTGAAGCTTCGTCAATCTCTTTGAAAAAAAGTCTTGAAAAACTCGGTGGAACGTGCTTATCTGTTACTGGAAAGATTGTTGGACATTCCATTTGGGAGGATAAAATGAGCAGCGCTTTTGATTGGCGAGCCAAGGCCGCATGCCGCGACAAGGATCCTGAGCTGTTTTTCCCTGTCGGCAACACCGGCGCTGCATATCAGCAGATCGAAGAGGCCAAGGCCGTGTGCCGCACCTGCAAGGTGATCGACGCCTGCCTGAAGTGCGCACTCGACACGAATCAGGATTACGGTGTGTGGGGCGGCCTGAGCGAAGACGAACGCCGCCAGCTCAAGCGCAAGGCGATGCGTCTGCGCCGCTCGCAGGCCATGCAGATGCAGATCTGAAAAACATCGACGGTTTACGGCATCATCTCGCCGGCAACGGGGTGGAGACCTTACGGTTTCCACCCCGTTTGTGTTGCCTTGGCGAACCGGCTGATTCGCATATACCTGCCGACGGCATATTCCCGGCGATATAAACAGGTGCCCTTCAACCAGGCATAGGAAGCCTGAGTGAAGGGCACTTGTTGAAAGGGCAGCCGCAGCAACGCGAACACCGACGCGCCGCTGCATCCGCAAACCTACATCTGCGACTGAGCCGCACGCAGCGTCATGTCGAGTACCACCCGCGTGCCGCCTTCGCGACGCGCCTGCCATTGCACGCTGCCGCCGAAATCATTGGTCACGAAGGTATTGATGATCTGCGTGCCGAGACCGGAACCGGAGGAACGTGCCATACCGCCATGCGCCTCCGAATCAAGGCCCACGCCGTCGTCCTCCACCACCACGTTGAGGTTGGCGCCGGACCTCCCCACGGAAACCGTGATATGACCCTCCTGGCGGCCTTCAAAGCCATGCTCCACGCAGTTGGTGATCAGCTCGGTAAGCACGAGCGACAACGGCGTGGCGTCCTGCGCCGGCATCATGCCGAACTTGCCGAGGAAGCTGATGTTGATGTGCTGATCGCGCATGGTGGCCAGGTCCACCGCCATTCTGAGCAGCTTGGAGATCACCTTGTCGAAGTCAACGACCTCGTCGGCGGTCTGGCTCAGCCCCTCATGCACCATGGCGATGGTCTGCACACGGCGCTGCGCCTCCTTGAGCTCGTTCTTCACCTCCTCCGACTTGGTCTTGCGGGCCTGCAGACGCAGCAACGCCGACACAGCCTGCAGATTGTTCTTCACACGGTGGTGGATCTCGGAGATCGTGGCGTCCTTGGTCTGCAGCTCCTTCTCGCGCCGGCGCAGCTCAGTGACGTCACGGCACAACACGATGGCGCCCATGCGCCCGTTCTCGTCATGCAACGGCAGGGAGCGCAGCGAGACCGCGGAATGGTTGGTGCAGATCTCCGAATCGACGGCCGCCTTGCCGCTCAGCACCAACGGCAGCTGATCGTCGACCGGATCATCGGTATGCAGCAGATTCACCCCCAGCTCGCTCAGGTAGTGCCCGCGCATGGTGGCCAGCAGCCCGATCCTACGGAAACAGCTGATGGCGTTCGGGGATGCGTAGCGCACGATGCCGTCCACGGTGAGGATGATGAATCCATCGGACATGCGTGCGATGTGACGTTGGCTCATCACCGCGTCGGTGTAGGGGAACTGACCACGCGGAATCATCTTGAACAGCTGCTTGCCGGCATTGATGCTTTCGGTCTCATACCGGCCGTTCGATTCACGGGTGGTCATATTGGTCTCGCGCACCACAAGGCCCAGGGTCTTGCCGTTGGCCCGCACCGGAGCGTATACGCTGCACACGCTGACCGAGCCGAAGTCACGCAGAACCGACGACCGGTACACCCCTTCGCCTTCCATGGCGGCATCAAGTTCGGCGGTCTGGTCTTCGGGCACCACCTTGCCGACGATATCGTCGGCTCGCAAGGTCACCATGGTGGACGGGCGGCATTGCTCCGCCACAACATATCGTCCTTCACCGTTTTTAATGAGCAGCAGCAGGTCCGCGAAACTGAGATCGGCCACCACCTGCCAGTCGGCTACAAGATGGTGCAGCCATTCACGATCTCTGTCGTCAAAGTCCGGACGCGTTGCAAGTATCTGTGAGAAATCGGCCATGCGACCATAATACGCACGTACCATGGTGCGACACGAAGCGTTGACGTCGCGTCACTTGACTTTCCGACAACCTACGGTATCGTAAGTTACGGTTGCGTAACCAACCTGAGAGGATCAGCATGTCAGAACCCGAAGAGCACAACAGCGCGGAATCGCAGATCGCACGCAAACAAGCCGCGGTAGTGGAAGCGCATGGCCAAGCCATCACATCGAAAGCCGAAGGGGTGCGCACCCGCGCCCAGCTCAAAGCAGAGCAGATCCGACTGAAGGCCGAAATCAAAGCCAAACGCGTTATCGCCAAGGGCGAAATCAAGGCGGCCAAGATCGAAGGCATCGACCTTCCCGAGTTGGACAAGCACAAGAAGCCGCGCAAGATCCGTTACGACGTGCACGGCAGGCCGAAGCCCGCCATGCGCGGCTGGATCCACGCGGTTGCCGCTCCCCTGTCGCTCGCGGCAGGCATCGTGCTGATCTGCCTGGCCAAACAACCCGGACTCAAATGGGCCTGCGCGGTGTTCATGGTCAGCTCCCTCATCCTGTTCACCAACTCCGCCGCCTACCATCTGGGCGACTGGAACAGCAAAGTCACCAACGTGCTCAGGCGCATCGACCACGTCAACATCTTCCTGCTGATCGCCGGCACCTACACGCCGGTGGCGTTCGCCCTGCAGCCGTTCTGGCGCAACACCATCATCATCTCCATGTGGGCGTGCACCGCCATAGCCATCATCATCAACGTGATCTGGACCACCGCGCCACGGTGGCTGTACACGCTGGTATACGTCATCTTCGGCATCTACGGCCTGGCCTACATGCTGCTGTTCTGGACCTCGCCCGTGGCCGGCCCCGTAGTTACGATCCTCATCATCGCGGGCGGCGTCTGCTACATCGCCGGCGCCATCGTCTACGCCCGCCGCAGCCCGGACCCCTGGCCCCGCGTCTTCGGCTTCCATGAGATCTTCCATTGCGGCACCGTCGCCGGGTACGCCTGCCACATGGTCGCCATCTACATGGTGATCGTCAACATGTGGACCATGATGCCCTGACGTCTGCCACGCCTGCGCCGCTTCCGCCCCTACGCAGGCTCCACGCATATGGTGAAGGCGCCGCCCCGAGAGATT
>ERZ1106954.819-NODE-819-length-25205-cov-7.614990_pt1 | contig 25205 bp, 29 predicted proteins | sample MGYA00403678_ERZ1106954 | MGnify/ENA primary metagenome ERZ1106954 (study PRJEB35170, sample SAMEA104062445) | human gut metagenome | biome: human gut; feature: human-associated habitat; material: faeces | place: Denmark | collected 2012-08-20 ... | reverse complement strand
ACCATTACATCCATAAAACGTTTGATAAATGTTGATTTTCCTGTTCTTACCGGTCCGACAACGCCGATATAGATTTCTCCGTTTGTTCTCGCTTTTATATCTTTATATAACTGTTCTGTGTCCACTTTCCCTGCTCCTTCCCGTTGTGCTGTTAAAGTATATGCACTTCTTCGCTCTTTATAGAACTTGCACTACAGATCAATAGTCATTTTCTATCATTTCCGTATCTGTTTAGCATTTGTTTATGCATCTGTAATTTGTTAAAATATAAGCAAAGATAAAGTTTTATTACAAAAAGGAGATTCTTATTATGGAAAATGAAATTAATACTCAAAATAAAATCCTTGGGAAAACATTCTTTTGGATGTTCTTAGGCCTTCTTGGTTCTGGAATTATAGCATGGTACACATATACTTCAGGTTTATACATGAATTTCTTTACAAACTCTTCTATGCTTATATTATTAATTATAGAATTAGTAGCTGTATTGCTTTTTACATTTTTATTTAAAAAACTTCCACCAGTTGCAGTCCGGAATTCTGTATTTTGTCTATTCCATGATAAATGGAGTAACTTTATCAGTAGTCTTTGTTGTATATGAACTAAGTTCAATAGTTTCTGTTTTTATTATATCTGCCTTAGTATTTGGCATATTAGGATTTATTGGATACAAAACAAATAGAGATTTGAATTCTTGGGGAACGTATATCATTGTATTTTTAATTGCTGGCATTGTTTTAAGTTTACTAAATTTAATTGTATTTAGAAGTTCTGTTCTTGATATAGCAATAGATTGGTTAATCCTAATATTATTCTGTGGAGCAACTATTTATGATATTAATAAAATTAAAGTACTTCAAGAATCAGCTGATATAAATCAAGATAAAATTCATATTTATTGTGCTATGCAATTATATTTAGATTTTATTAATATTTTCTTAAGAATACTTTCTTTATTTGGAAAAAGTAAGGATTAAATTAAAATAAACGTAGTATATAACACTGTACTACGTTTATTATTTTACATACTTTTTAAAATATCATCAAATATTTGCCAATGAGTTGTTTCATCTAGTATAATTCTTTCATAAACTCTTCTTAAATAAATATTATTAGTATATCTCATTATATTCCTATAACCCTTTATTGCTTCTTCTTCTGCCTTTTTATTAATTCTCATCATTTCTTTTATATCCTTAATATCATATCTAACATTATGTGCAGACCATATCTTTCCTTCTGAACTTTGGTATATAGGTTTTTCCCCTGAATTCATAATTATTTCACCTAATAAATTCAAATGATGCATCTCTTCAATGGCTATATCTCTGAGAATTGAGCTTATAGCCGTTTTTTCTTTCAATTCTATATGTTCATAAATATATTGAGTTGTAGCTGTTAACTCTCCCTCTTTTCCCCCAAGACTATCATAAACTAGTCTGGCATATCTTTCATTTTTACATAATTTTGGTATAGATGGGTATGAAACTTTTTTATTTTGTTGAAGTCTCTTCTTTAATTCTTCATATTTTAGCATAAACAAACACCTCTAAAATCATTTTATGTGATTTTTAGAGGTATTGTTACTTTATTATATTCCATCATTACAATCTTCAAATTGAGAATTATATAAATCTGCATAAAATCCATTTTTAGCTAATAATTCTTCATGTGTTCCTTGTTCTATAATATCTCCATGATTCATAACTAATATTAAATCCGCATTTTTAATTGTCGATAATCTATGAGCTATAATAAAACTTGTTCTGCCCTTCATTAAATTATCCATAGCTTTTTGAATTTGTATTTCAGTTCTTGTATCTATTGAACTTGTTGCTTCATCTAAAATTAAAATTTTAGGATTTGCTAAAATAACCCTAGCTATTGTCAACAATTGTTTCTGCCCTGCAGACACATTGCTTGACTCCTCATTTAATATTGAATTATATCCTTTTGGTAATGTTTTTATAAAATGATGTACGTGCGCTGCTTTTGCAGCTTCAATTACTTCTCCATCTGTTGCTTCTTCATTACCATACTTAATATTTTCTTTTACAGTTCCTCCAAATAACCATGTATCCTGTAGAACCATTCCAAACATTTTTCTAAGTTCTCCACGTTTAAAGTCTTTAATGTTGTGACCATCAATATTAATCTCTCCAGAATTAACATCGTAAAATCTCATTAATAATTTTACCATTGTAGTTTTTCCAGCTCCAGTTGGCCCTACAATTGCTATTTTTTGTCCTTCTTTAATATTAGCACTAAAATCATTTATAATTGTTTTATCTTCATCATATCCAAAATTAACATGTTTAAATTCTACATTTCCTTTAATTTTAGATGTGTCTATTTCACCCTTTGCAGTTTCTATTTCCTCTGGCTGTTCCAAAAATTCAAATACTCTTTCAGCAGCTGCTACCATAGCTTGTAACATACTTGAAATTTGTGCTATTTGATTAATTGGTTGAGTAAATTGTTTATTATATTGTATAAAACTTTGTATATTTCCAACAGTTATTTTTCCTTGAATTGCTAAATATCCACCTGCAACTGCAACTCCAACATAACCGCACATTAGCAACAAAATTCATAACAGGAAACATTAATCCTGATAAAAATTGAGATTTCCATCCAGAATGATATAATTCATTATTTGCTTTTTTAAATTCTTTATTTGCTCTTTCTTCACTATTAAATACTTTTACAATATTTAATCCACTATAGATTTCTTCTACTTGGCCATTTACATGTCCTAAATAGTCTTGTTGCTTTTTAAAATATTTCTGTGATTTTCCAACAATACTTTTTACAATAAATGCTGATATTGGTAAAATAATAAGTGATATTAATGTCATTTCCCAACTAATTGATAACATCATAACTAATATTCCAACAATTGTACATGTTGATGTAATAATCTGTGTAATACTTTGATTTAAATTCATACTTAATGTATCTACATCATTTGTTATTATTGATAATACTTCACCATGTGTTTTTTTATCAAAATATTTCATAGGTAATTTATTTATTTTTTCTGCAATATCATTTCTAAGTTTATAAGTTATTTTCTGTGCAATACTTGTCATTGTAAAACCTTGAATAAAAGAAAAAATAGCACTCACAATATATAAACCTAATAATGTTAAAGCAATTTGACCTATTTTTCCAAAGTCAATTCCATTTCCTCCTGATAATTTTCCTATCAATCCATTAAAAATCTCTGTTGTTGCATTTCCTAATATTTTAGGTCCAACAATTGTAAATATAGTACTTCCAATAGCAAATATAAACACAATAATAAGTGCTAATTTGTATTTAGATAAATATCCATTTATTAATTTTTTTGTAGTTTCTTTAAAATTCTTTGGTTTTTCGGTTTCCGTTTTTCCACCTGGTCTTCCCATTGGTCCTGGCATATGCTATTCCTCCTTTCCATCTTTGTTTTCTTTATATTCTGACAATTCCTTTTCAGATAGCTGTGATAAAGCAATTTGTCTATATGTTTCATTTTCTTTCATTAATTGTTCATGTTTTCCTATTCCTACAACTTTTCCTTCTTCCAAAACAATTATTTGATCTGCATTTAAAATTGTACTAATTCTTTGAGCAACTATAATTACTGTTTTATTTTCTGTTTTCTCAGCTAAAGCTTCTCTTAACTTAGCATCTGTTTTAAAGTCTAAAGCAGAAAAACTATCATCAAATACAAAAATTTCAGGATCTTTTGCTATTGCTCTTGCAATTGATAAACGTTGTTTTTGTCCTCCTGATACATTTGCTCCTCCTTGAGCTATAGCATCTTTATATTTTTCTTCTTTTCCTTCTATGAATTCTGTAGCTTGTGCTATTTCAGCAGCCTCTATCATTCTTTCATCTGACATATTTTCATCAGAATATTTTATATTAGATTCTATTGTTCCTGAAAATAATACTCCTTTTTGAGGTACAAATCCAATAATATCTCTTAAATCTTTTTGTGATACATCTTTAACATTTACACCATCAATTAAAAGTTCTCCTTCTGTAACATCATAAAATCTTGGCAATAAGTTAACAATTGTTGATTTTCCACTTCCTGTACTTCCTATAATTGCAGTCGTTTCTCCTGGTTTCGCAGTAAAATTAATATCTTCCAATATCTCTGTATCTGCATCTGGATATCTAAAACATACATTTTTAAATTCTACAAATCCTTTTTTATTTGGATTAAATTTTCTAATATTATCTTTATCTTTTATGCTTGGTTCTGTTTCCAGTACTTCATTAATTCTATTTGCTGAAACAGAAGCTCTTGGAAGCATAATTGAAATCATTGAAATCATTAAGAAAGCCATTACAATTTGCATCATATATTGAATAAATGCCATCATATCTCCTACTTGCAATAATCCTTGATCTACACTATGTCCTCCAACCCAAATTACTAAAATCATCATTGAATTCATGATAAACATTAGCATTGGCATCATCATTGACATGGCTCTATTAACAAATATATTTGCTTTCATTAAATCTTTATTAGCAACATCAAATCTATTTTCTTCTCTTTTCTCTTTATGAAAAGCTCTTATAACAGATAAACCTGTTAAAATTTCTCTTGAAACTAAGTTTAATTTATCTGTTAATTCTTGTAATTTCTTAAACTTAGGCATAGCTACAATAAATAATGTTCCTACTACAAATAAAATAGCTAATATGGCTACTCCTATAATCCATGCCATAGAGTTGTCTCCATTTGTTAATACCTTTACAAATCCTCCTATTCCTATAATAGGTGCATATACTACTACTCTAAACAGCATAGTAATTAATTGTTGAATTTGTTGAATATCATTCGTACTACGAGTAATTAATGATGCTGTTGAAAACTCATTTAACTCTTTATTTGAAAAGCTTAATACTTTTTTAAATACTTTTTCTCTTAAGGTTTTCCCTAATTTAGCAGCTACTTTTGAAGATAATAACATAATTAATATAGCTGATGCCATACTAATTAAAGCAATTCCTAACATTTCAATTCCAGATAACAATATGTAATCATTTTGAAGTTTATCTGTATCTACTCCTAAATCTTTATAAATTTCTTTTACAGATGAAATAGCTGCTTGTTCTCTAATAGAATCTGCCATTTCTTCTATTTTGGTTGAAAATTCACTCAAAGCTTGTTTTCTTTGTTCTTCTGGCATATTTCTTATAATGTCTATTAAAGACATATTTTGTATTACTGTTTTTTGAGCTTCTGGCATATTCTCTGTTAATTTTTCCTTTATCTTATTAGCAGTTTCTTCACTTTTTAATGTTGACATTTCCATAAGTGGCGTTGATAAAATTTTTGAAAGCTCTTCCTTTTTATCTTTGTCTATTTCTTTCAAAACATAAACATTATTAGATTCTACATTATAATCTTTTCCCAAATATCTTTCTATAATTTGTTTTTCATGATTATTTAATGTATCTCCTACTAATGTATATGAGTCTAATATTTCGTCGCTTTTATCAGAAAACATTAATAATAAATCCATATTTTCCTTACTAATAACCTCTGGAACTGCTGTTTCAATTCCTCCTGATTGTATACCCACATTAACTATTTTTGAAGTATAATCTGGTAGTGCTAAGTCAGTTGTAGCTTGTATGCATAACAATATTACTATTACTAAAACTGACCAAAATGATTTTTTTAAATTTCTTAATACTTTTAGCATTTTTTCCTCCTTTTTTAATTATTTTTTTCCTACTATTATAATCATTTGTATTAATATATCATAAATTTATAATAACACCCTATCATTTTTGTGACATGGTGTTATTTTGTCAACGTTTTATATGTGAAAGTTGTGTGAATTTACATCTTTCTAAATACGCCTGCTACTTTTCCTAATATTTCACATGTTGGAACTATAATAGGATTCATCGTACTATTTTCTGGTTGAAGTCTAATATGGTCCTTTTCTTTATAAAATGTTTTTACTGTTGCTTCATCACCAATTAAAGCTACTACAATTTCTCCATTATTTGCCATATTTTGTCTCTTAACTAAGATATAATCTCCATCTAAAATTCCTGCTTCAATCATGCTCTCTCCTCTGACAGTAAGCATAAAACTCTCAGAGTTTCCAACAAAATCTACTGGTATTGGAAATGTGTCTGTTACATTCTCTACTGCAAGTATTGGTTCTCCTGCTGTTATTTTGCCTATAATTGGAACTTCTACTAATTCTTTTTGAGTATAAAATTCTTTACTTGATGTTTTTTTCTCTTCTCCTGAACCACCTTTTAATAAACGTAATGTTCTTCCTTTTTTATCTTGTTTTTTTATGTACCCTTTTTCATCTAATTTTGATAAATATCCATGAACAGTGGCTGTTGAACTTAATCCTACTGCTTTTCCAATCTCCCTTACTGATGGTGGATATCCTTGTGTCATTATTTGTTTTTCAATAAATCTTAAAATTGCTTTTTCTCTTTTATTTAATTCTGGTTTTTTTCTAGGCATATTCTTCACTCCCATTTTTTATTTGCACATATAATATCATACAAACAAAAAAATGTCAAACATTTTTTTGCATTAAATTTTAATTCTTGATAATTTTTAAAATTTATTTAATTTCTGTTCCACCCCACTCAACAACTGTATAGCCTTCTCTTATTGGTGTTTCTAAATTTTGTTCTTGAACTTCTATCTTTTCATCTAGACCTTTCCAGTCCATCATTACTCTGATTAAATTGTCTGGCTTTGGTGTTATTTCCAATGGCATTGATTTATCTTGTTCTTCTTTTGTCTCAAATCTTATATAGTTATAATTATTTTCCTCCATTTTTGGAAGCCAATATATAATAAATTCTTCTGCCTCTTTATCACTTAAACCTAATAGAGATAATTTTTCCTCCAGAAAAGTTGCAGTATCTTTACCTTTTACACAAAAACCTTCTTTTAGATTTATATTTTTAGGAACCTCTTTACCTTCCCAATATAATGCATATAAATTTTTTCCTGTATTTTTATCAACTAGTGTTCCATCAACATCGGCTGTGACAGACCAGCCATTTTTATATTTTGGATATGTACATGATAAATATTGTGGATTACCCAACTTCACTTCTACGTCCATCTTTTCAATTGGATAAATATATATAATTGGTTTTTTAACAATATCTGTCACAACGAACCCGCCATTATTTCCCGAAGTATGCGAATTTTGATTTTGATATCTAATACTATTTGATTGATTTTTCATATTATTATTTATAGCAATACTTACTAAAATTATTACTATTATAATAAGTATAGCAATCATTAATAAAACTAAATACTTTGTCTTATTTTCTTTTTTTTCTTTTTTCACATTCAACACCTCTATATTCATATTATCATTATATCTAACTTATTTCAACAATATTTTTAAAAATATTAGAGTCGTTTATTATAACTCAGTAAGAAACAATTATGATATATAAATTTAGGGACTCTTCAATAAAATAACATTATTAAAGAATCCCTAATCTCTACTTTTTTATAAATTTATTTCAAATATATATTTGGATCAACTTGTATTGAATCTTTCAAAATTTCAAAATGTAAATGTGGTTCATCTGCAATCTCAAACACAGCAGTATTTCCAATAGTTCCTATACTTTGACCCTTTTCCACCTTTTCACCTTCTACTACAAATTCAGAAGTCAATAAATTAGCATACACTGTTTGCATTCCATCACCATGATCTATTACAATAGTTAAACCATATCTAGGATCATTTTTAATTGATTTTACAGTTCCTGCTTCTGCAGTTTTTACAACAGTTGTTTTATCTGCTTTTATATCAATTCCTAAATGTGTAACCCATTCTTTTAATGTTTCAGAATATATCAAATTGTCCTTTGCGTAATCTCTACTTACTTCTCCATCTACTGGTTTTGCAAAATTAAATTCTCTTTTCTCTTCCTTTTTCTCTGTTGCTTGTGAATTTACAGTTTTTGTTGTAGTTTTAGCTTTAGTATTAGTATTGTTTGTTGTAACTTTATTTTTGCTATCTACACTATTTGTAGTAGTATTATTTTTAGTAATATTTGTACCATTCGTTGTTTCATTTGCTGTATTATTAATTTCATTTTTAGACTCTTCTACTGATTTACCAATTTCTGTACTTGCACTTTCTGTATTTTCTGTATTGTTACCAGCTATATTAGCCATTTGTTCTAAAGTCATCGTTCCTTCTTTTACATCATCACTTAGATTTTTACTATATATCATTAATCCTACTAAAATAACTGTTAAAATTGCAACACCCATTATTGAATACATTATTATTTTGTCACTTATCGCCTTACTTCCCTTGTTTTTTATTCTACCATCTCTTCTCATATAATCCTCCTTAAACACTTTATTAATAGAAGTATTTCCTATTTTTAGAAGAATATACATTTATAATTCATTTATATCCTTAATTTCTACTCCTACATAAAAATGTTTAATTATATCTTCATAGCTACTTCCTTGTTTTGCCATTGTATCTGCTCCTGTTTGGCTCATTCCTACGCCATGTCCATATCCTTTGACTGTAAACTTAACTTTTCCATCCTCTCTTGTAATTTGAAAATTTGTTGATTTCAATCCTAGTAAAGTTCTTGTTTCTACTCCTGAAATTTCGTGATTTCCAAATTTCACAGTTTTTACTCTATTACTATCTGTGTATTCTAATATTTTTATATCTTGCTCATCAGCAAAATTAATTTGTATATCTTCATATTTTGTTTTTAATTTATTAATTAATTCATCCTCTCCTAATATGACTTCAGAATTATATTGTGTGTAACCTTCTTCACCAGCTGTTTGAACAACCTGTAAATAAGGCAAACCACTTCCTCCCCAAACATTAACCGGAAGTTCTGTTGTTCCACCACTATTAGCATGAAAAAAAGCATTAATAGGTTTTCCATCATATGTTACAATTTTTCCTTTTGTTTCATTTACACATTGTTCAATTTTATTCCAGTTTTCTTCTCGTTTTGATTCTTCCCATCTTTCTAACCTAGTTTTCTTTGATACCCAAGCTTGACAACATGTTGAACTATCACATATATCTGCATTGTCATGTTTTTTATTTTCTATTTTATATATAGTATATGTTCTAGCTACCACAGCTTGTGCCTTTAATGCTTCTTTTTCGTAATCCGCTGGCATTTCAGCTGATACTACATTACATAAATATGTATCTAGATTTACTTCTTCTACTTCTCCTGTTTTTTGATGAAGAAGTTTTATTGTTCCATATTTTTTATACTCATATTGGCTTTGAGCATTTTCTTCTACTTTAGAAGTATCGTTTATTTCAATATTATTAACTTCTGATGAAGTTTCTTTTTCTCTCTTTGTTAATAGCGCCGGAAAAATAAAACAAATAAAAAGAAATGCAAAAAAATATATAAATATTTTCTTCATTTTTTCACCTTCCTATTCTTTGATTTATGAACTTAGTTTTAATTTCATGTTGTTTAAAATTTTACGCTCTATTCTAGATACTTGTACCTGAGTTACTCCTAGTATTTTAGCAACTTGTGCCTGTGTCTTTTCTTTAAAAAATCTAAGCATTATTACTTCTTTATCTCTCTTTTCTAATCCGTTAATTAGTTCCTTTATTACTAATTTATTGGTTAAAATCTCTTCTTCGTCTTTATTAGTCGAAATTTTTTCAATTAAACTAATTGTATTGCCATCTTTTGCATTTGTATATGTCGCATTTTCAATCGATTCTACTTTTCTTGCAGCTTCTTTTGCTAATATTATATCCTCCTTTGATACATGTAATTCTTTTTTTATTTCATCTATTGTTATTTCTTTTCCTTTTTCATTTAAATATATTTGCTCTAATTCTCTTATTTTAATTCCTAATTCTTTAATACTTCTACTTACTTTTATCGGTCCATCGTCTCTAATATGCCTTTTTATTTCGCCAATCATATATGGAACTGCATATGTTGATAATTTCACTTCAAAATTAGTATCAAATCTTTTTATTGCTTTTATAAAACCTATACAACCTATCTGATATAAATCTTCTAGTTCATACCCTCTACCATTAAACCTTCTTACTATACTCCATATTAACCCGATTATTATCTTGAACTAATTTCTCTAATTCTGTTTTATCTCCCTCTTGTGCTTTTTTTATCGTTTCTATGTCATTTTCGTACATAATCTCCCCACTTTTCTTTTAATCTTTAGTTCTCTAATAACGCTTCAAATTGTTCTTCCTCAGATTCTATTTTTGGTTTAATTATTTTTGACATTGTTACTTTTGTTCCTAATCCTAAAATAGACTCTACTTTCATCTTATCCATAAAACTTTCCATAATCGTAAATCCCATTCCAGATCTCTCTAAATTAGGTTTTGTTGTATATAAAGGCTCTTTTGCCTCGTTAATATTTTCAATTCCTTTTCCTTTATCTGAAATTTCTATAATAACCTCGTTTTTCTTTAGTTTTGCTGATACTTTAACAATACCTTGTTTTCCATCATATCCATGAATTATGCAATTAGTAACAGCTTCTGATACTGCTGTTTTTATATCAGCTAATTCTTCTATTGTTGGATCAAGTTGAGATGCAAATGCAGCAACTGCTATTCTTGCAAAAGCTTCATTTGAAGATTTACTAATAAACTCTAATTTCATCTCATTATCAAAAACTTCCTTCATATTTTTTAATTCCTTTCTTACCAATTAATTTTTTAATTATTGTCTACAATTGGTATTAATTTTAAAATTCCACTCATTTCAAAGATTCTTCTTACACTTTGTGTTAAGTTACTTATTTCTAACCTTGCACCTAACATATTAGCAAATTTGTATCTACCTATTAATAGTCCTATTCCGGCACTATCCATGAAAGTGACACTATCAAAATCAAATACAATTCTTTTAGGCATATATCTTTCCATTTCATAATCTGCTTTCCTCCTTATCTTTTGAACACTATGGTCATCAATTTCATCTGTCATTTTAAATATTAAAAGCTTGTCCTTTTCATAAAATTTCGATTCCATATTAACCTCCTCCTTGGTTTTATATTATTATAAATTATTTTACATTATTTTCCAATAGTAAAAAATAAGAAGTTTTGTCGATACATTAGAAGTTTTCGACAAAAAATATAACTGTTTGCAAATAAAATATTATCCCTATACTTGAAACTATTTCCAAATATAGGGATAATGTTTTATTTGCATCTTTAATTTAAGCTTTCCATAACTTTCTCTAACATTTTTTTGTATTTTTCTAATTTTTCTTTTTCTTCTTTAACTTTTGCCTCTGGAGCTTTGTTTACAAAACCTGGATTTGATAACATTTTCTCACATCTTGCAACTTCTCCTTCTAGCCTTAATTTTTCTACTTCTAATCTCTTTCTTTCTTCTTCTAAATTCACCAATCCTTCTAGAGGCATATATAATTCTATTCCATCTGTTAATATTTTAATTGCATCTTCTGGAATTCCTGTTTTGTCTTTCTGAATCTTAGCTTTATTAGCAAATCCTAATTTTAACAATACACCTTCTGCTTCCTTAAGCTCTTTTTCATATTTTTCTGTCACTAATATCAATTCTGACTTTTTAGTTGGATGTATATTTTTAGTATTTCTAATATTCCTAATTTCTACTATGATTTCTTTTATTTTTTCAATTGTTTCTTCTTGTTTGTCATATTTAAAGCTTAAATTATCTTCACTTAAATCTATAGTAGGCCAACTACTTACCATCAATTCTTTATCTTCGTATGAAACTAAGTTGTCATATATCTCAGAAGTTATGAATGGCATAAAAGGATGTAATAATTTCAAGCAATTTGTAAATACTTCATTTAATACATAAGATACCTGTACTTTTTCTTTTTCATCTTCGCCATATAATCTTACTTTAGCCATTTCTATATACCAATCGCAAAATTCATTCCACATAAAATTATAAATTTTATCTAATGCTACTCCTAAATCATAATTTTCAATATTGTTTGTTATTTCTAAAATTAATTTATTTAATTTATTTAAAATCCATTCATCTGATAACTTTAATGAACCTTCTTTATAAATGTGTCTTTCTTTATCATAATTTTCTTTTTTAAATTTAAGTATTTCTTCTTCTGAAGGTCTATTCATAATAATAAATTTAGCTGCATTCCATATTTTATTAGCAAAATTTGACGCTTGTTCTAATTTTTCCGGCATATATCTAATATCATTTCCCATTGTAGTTCCTGAAAGTACTGAAAATCTTAAGCTGTCTGCTCCATACTGATTTATTACTTCAATTGGGTCTACGCCATTTCCTAATGTTTTTGACATTTTTCTTCCTTGACTATCACGTACAATTCCATGAATTAATACATCACTAAATGGCTTTTCTCCCATTGCATATAATCCAGAAAATATCATTCTTGCTACCCAGAAAAATATAATATCATATCCTGTAACTAATACATTAGTTGGATAAAAAGTTTTTAAATCTTCTGATTCTTTATTTGGCCAGCCTAAAGTTGAAAATGGCCATAATGCTGAACTAAACCAAGTATCCAATGTATCTGGATCTTGATGTAATTTATCTGATCCACATTTTTCGCATTTATTTGGAGCACTTTTTGCCACATTTATATGTCCACATTCTTCACAATAATAAGCTGGAATTTGATGTCCCCACCATAACTGTCTTGATATACACCAATCTTGTATATTTTCCATCCAGTTAAAATATGTCTTTTCATATCTTTTCGGAACAAATTTAACATCGTCTTTCTTTACAGCTTCAATTGCAGGTTTAGCTAATTCTTTCATTTTTACAAACCATTGCTCAGATATACGTGGTTCAATTGTAGTTTTGCATCTCTCACATTTTCCAACATTATGAGTATAATCTTCAATTGATACTAAAGCTCCTAGTTCTTCTAATTTTTTAACAATAATTTTTCTTGCTTCTATTGCTTTCATACCTTTTACTTCTTGCATTAAATCTCCCATTATTGTTTTATCATCAAATACTTCTATGAATTCCAATTTATGTTTTAATCCTGCTTGATAGTCATTTGGATCATGTGCTGGTGTGATTTTAACACATCCTGTTCCAAATTCAGTTTCTACAAATTCATCTGCTATAATTGGTATTTCTCTATTTACAATAGGTACTATGCATGTTTTTCCTACAATATCCGTATATCTTTTATCTTCTGGGTTAACAGCTACTGCTGTATCTCCAAGCATTGTTTCTGGTCTTGTGGTTGCTACTTCTACATATCTATTTTCACCTTTTATTTTATATCTTAAATGCCACAAATGAGATGCCTCTTCTTTGTATTCTACTTCTGCATCAGAAATTGCTGTATGGCAGTTCGGACACCAGTTAACCATTCTTGTTCCTTTATATATATAACCTTGTTTATATAAATTTATAAATTCTTCTAAAACAGCATCTGACATACCTTCATCTAAAGTAAATCTTCTTCTTTCCCAATCACAAGAACATCCTAATTTTCTTTGTTGCTCTTGAATCGTACCACCATATAATTTTGTCCAATCCCATGCTTCTTCTAAGAATTTTTCTCTTCCTAAATCTTGTTTCGTTTTTCCTTCTTCTTTTAATTTTTGTACTACTTTCATTTCTGTTGAAATTGATGCATGGTCTGAACCTGGAAGCCATAGTGTGTTATATCCTTGCATTCTTTTAAACCTAATCAATATATCTTGAATTGTACCATCCAATGCATGACCCATGTGTAATTTTCCAGTTACATTTGGTGGTGGCATCATAATGCAATAATTTTCTTTTGTTTTGTCCATACTTGGCTTAAAATATCCCTTTTCTTCCCATCTTTGATATAGTTCTTCTTCAAAATCTTTTGGATTATACTTTTCTTTTAACATAAAATTTTCTCCTTTATTTATAATATAAAAAAACTCGCCCCTTCTATATAAGGGCGAGCTATTTCTCACGGTACCACCTTAATTTATAATTTTGTTTTTTACAAAACTACTTCTTAATTAGCTTTTAACACAGCTTACGCGAATATCCCTATTTTGTATTTCTCAGAATATTAACAAAAAAGCTACCTTCTGTTTATCTTTTTCTTAAGAAGTTTACAGCCTATGACTTCTTTTCTCTTTTAAGAAAGTTTAAACATACTCCTCTTTTTTCTAGTTTCTTAATTTTATGTTTATATTATTACACAAATTTTATAAAATTACAAGTCTTTTACATTTAATTTTTATCTCTACATAGCTTTTCTATATAATTCTATAAATTCTTCTTTTGAAACTTCTCTTGGATTTCCTGGTTTGCAAGGGTCATTCATTGCTTTATCAGCAAGCATTTCAAAGTCTTCTTCTTTTGCTCCATAATCTTTTATAGTAGTTGTAATTCCTACTGATTTACTTAATTCTGAAATCATCCATACAAATGTATTTATTACATCTTGATCATTTAAATGTTCAGCATCTGGTCTACCAATATTAATTAGAATTTCTCTAAATCTGTCTGCACAAACTTCACCATTAAATCTCATAACTATAGGAAGAAGCATTGCATTAGCTATTCCATGTGGTGTATCATAAACAGCTCCTAGTTGATGAGCCATTGAATGAACAATTCCAAGTCCTACATTACTAAATCCCATTCCAGCAATATATTGAGCCATTCCCATTTTTTCAATAGCTTCTGGATTTTTTTCATTAACTGCTGCTGGTAAATATTTAAATATCATTTTAATTGCTTTCATATGAAACATGTCTGACATATCATTATGTGCTTTTGTTATATATCCTTCTATAGCATGTGTTAAGGCATCCATACCTGTTGCTGCTGCTAATCCTTTTGGCATAGAAGCCATTAATTCAGAATCAATAATTGCAAGAATAGGAATGTCATTTGGATCTACACAAACCATTTTTATTTCTGCTTCTTCGTCTGTTATTACATAATTAATTGTAACTTCTGCTGCTGTACCTGCTGTTGTTGGAAGTGCTATTACAGGCATTCCTCTATTTACAGTGTTTGATAATCCATTTAAAGATTTTATATCACTTCTTTCTGGATTTGTCATAACTATAGAAATACCTTTTGCAGTATCCATACTTGACCCTCCACCTACTGCAACAATTACGTCTGCTTTTGATTTTTTGCAAGCTTCTACTCCATCTGTTACATTTTTTATTGTTGGATTTGGTTTAATCTCATCATATAAATCATATTTTATATTTGCATTTTTTAAAACTGTTTCTATTTTTGCTGTTACTCCAGCATCTACCAATGATTTATCACTTACTAAAAATACCTTTTTAAATCCTCTCTTATTAATTTCTCCTGCAAGTTCTTCTCTTGCACCCTTTCCAAAATATGATGTTTCATTTAACATAAACCTTACTGACATATTATTTTCCTCCTTCGTTTTTTTACATTTCTTTATATTCAGATGGTATTTCAAACAAATTATTATCTACATCGTCTGAAATATCTACTTTTAATAACTCTTGTTTATTTCCAACAATTGTTTTTATATATTCTAATTTATTACCATCAAAATAAAATTTAGTTTTTATCTCTTGTCCTTCATTTTCTGAATTATCCATCATAACAAATTTTGTTACTGTATTATATTCTTCATATGTATATGTTTTATTCTCAATTTTTTCTTTTCCCTTTTCATACTCCATATCTTTTATTTCTTCTAAACTCGATTCTATTTTATTAAGGTCTATTTCATTATTTTTATATGTATAATAAGTTTTTGAATCGTCCATCATTAAATAAGAATTACCATCTTTTATAATAAATTTAGATTTTGAGCCATCATATATAGTTTCTATATATGCTTTATTTTGTTGTTTTGCATAATACATTTTATTGTTATTATCTAATGTTGTTATAAAACTATACGATTCTTTAGATTTTAGTTCTTCATATAATTTTTGAACTCCAAAATAATTTTCATTTTTTGTATCTGTTTGAGTCATATATAGCGCTATTCCTCCGCAACATGCTATTATTAAGATAATTACAATTAAAATTATTAGTATTTTTTTCTTTTGCTTATTTGTAGCTTTTGTTTCTGACACAATTATTCCTCCTTTGTTTTTTATTATAGTTATCCTCTAAATATAAATATTTAATAAAGAAAAAACAATATATGCGATATAATATACTAACTCTACTAATGCAAACTTTTTAATAAATTCAGAATTTTTTTCTTCTCCAAATATTGATTTTAATGTAAAGTACATTAATACAATTGATACCGCACTACATAATCTTGTAAATGGTATTGTTATTGTAGATATTGATGAACTAAATATTGTTAATATACTTACAACTGATGCAATTACAAGTGGTATATTAGCTGTTGTTACTGTTGTAATTATTGTCGTTAATGATTTTTTATTTTTAGAATTCATAACTAAGACAATAATAGACATTACTAATATACTGCATATAGGTGCTATTGTTGCTTTTATAACAGACATTAGACTGCTTCCTAAACTTGATAATCCCCATATTGGCCCTACTGAAAAACATCTGCTAATTAATTCAGCTACTACCCATATAACTAATATAATAATTGCATATTTAAAATATTGGTTATTTTCTTTATCTACTATTTCTTTTATTTTTCCTAATGGGTCTTTGAATAATTCAGCTATAAATCCTTTTGTTTCAATGCTATCTTTTTTGATATCTACATTTTTAATTGTATCTTTTACTTGATTTACTGTAGTTGATGCCTCACTTTTCAATTCTTCTGTGTTTACTTTCTTTTCTTCTTTTTCTTCCATGTTAATCCTCCTAATATTATATTATTATTTATAGTATTTATTATTACTATCAAAATTAATCACCTAAGTTAATACCTATATCTCTAGCTGCTTTTACTAAATCGTCATCCATAGTAACTTTTCTTAGATTACTTTCTGCAGTATTTCCAGACACTGCTCCAATTTTTGTATTGTTTCCAACTACATCTTCTAAAGATGCTGAATCTAATTTTCCATTTTTAATTACTACCAAAGTTCCAAATTTTCCTTCTAATGCAAGTTCCATTGCTTTTGAACCATATTTTGTTGATAGTACTCTATCAAAAGCTGTTGGTGTTCCTCCTCTTTGCATATATCCTAGTGTTGTGTTTCTTGCTTCTAATCCAGTTAATTCTTCTAATTGTTTTGCAACAACTTGTCCAACTCCACCTAATTTTGTATTGTCAACTCCTGCTCCATTATTACGTATATTTTGTACTACCATTTCTCCATCTTTTGGTTTAGCTCCTTCGGCTACAACTACTATACTGAAGTTTTTTCCTCTTTTCTTTCTATTTTCAATTTTAGTTGCTACTTTATTAATATCATATGGTATCTCTGGAATTAGTGCAACATCTGCTCCTCCTGCTATTGCTGATTCTAATGCTATCCATCCAGCATATCTTCCCATAACTTCTAGCACCATAATTCTATGATGTGTTTCTCCTGTTGTATGTAATCTATCTAATGCTTCCATAGCAACAGATACAGCTGTATTGTAACCAAATGTAATTTCTGTACAAGCTACGTCATTGTCAATTGTTTTTGGCACTCCTATAATATTTACTCCTTTTGTTGAAAAATCTCTTGCAGATTTTTGTGTTCCATCTCCTCCTAAAGTAAAGATACAATCAAATCCAAATTCTTTAATATTTTCTATTGCTTGTTCTGATAAATCTTTGTATTCTACACTTCCATCTTCATTTACTATTTTATAATTAAATATGTTTGCATTTGTTGATGAACCTATAATAGAACCACCTTTTGGTAAAATTCCTACTGCTTCTCCATTGGCTGCTGTACTTAATTTTTCAAAGTCTTTTTTTAGTAATCCATTATATCCATCTACTATTCCATAACATTCTACTCCATGATTTTCTGCTGTTTTTACAATTGCTCTAATAACTGCATTAAATCCTGATACGTCTCCACCATTGGCTAATATTCCTACTTTTTTTAACATAGTTCCTCCTTAAAGTTATTTTTTCTTTTATTATATCAGTAATTATTTTTTTTACAACAGTTTTTGTGAAAATTTTTGCTTTTAGCTTTGAAATACTTAAAAACATATTATATTTTTATATATATCATTCTTTGTAACTTTCAGCTATGGTATATTTATATGTGAAATAATATGCCTTAAATGACAGAAAAAACTGCTTAAAATAAATTAGCAATTTTCCTGTTATTTTTTATTTAGTTGAAATATGTATATTTTCTACCTTGCAATTTAATTCTCTAGCCACAATATTTTGTATTTGTGCTACTTCTTCTTGCTTTAATTCTCCTATTCCAACTATTACACTAATACTTTCTCCATTTACAAAAATAATAACATTTTCAAAGCCTTTTGTTTTTATCAAATTTTCACAAATCATTATACTATTTTTAGTCTGATTTATTTTTGTAATTTCTTGTGTTGCCGTTTGTTTTTGAGTCTCTAATGAATTACTACTGTTCAATACTTTTTCGTAAGTTTCTAACATTTGTGAATACATAGTATCTCTTTCTAATTTTGACTTAGTAAAATAATCATCCTTACTAGCATTACTACTTGTAGCAATAGTATTTTGAGTTGAGTTATTTGTGTTTGTATTATTTGCTGTATTACTTATATTTGTAGAATTAGTATTATTAGTGTTTTCATTTTGTGTAGTGTTAACAGTATTTGTATCTGTTGTGTCTCCTCCTACTATATCATTACTACTAACTAATGTCGCATCTCCTATATCTGCCAATTTTGTGTCATCTTTAGAGTCCATTTCTATACTCGTTTCTACTGAATCTCCTCCTTGCTTTGTTGTATAATTTAAATATCCTGCAGTCATAAGCATAATAGCTATCACATAAATAATAATTTGATTTTTCTTTAATAACCCTTTCATCTTTTACCCTCCACTTTAAATTTTATCCATTCATCTCAAATACTTGGATTTTATGCGTTGCTAAGCCTGTAACAGCTTCTACTGCTTGTATAATATTTGCTTTTGTATCTGCATTGTTTGCTCCTTTTGCTGTGATAATTGCGCCTTCTATTTTAGGCTGCACTACTTTTTGAGTTATTGGTGTCTTTTCTCCATTTTCTTCCTTATAAATAATATCTTTTTGCGAATCTGTTTCTTGTATTTTTCTTGTTCCACCTGAGGTGTCTGATTCTTCCGTATTACTAACTTTTGAACTTTCATTATACATCGCTACAACCTCACTAGACTCCGAATAATTAATACATACTTTAACTGCTCCTACACCTTGAATCTTTCCTAATATATTTTCAAGTTTTTCTTCTAAATTATCTGTTAATTGTACATTATTTTTACTGTCATTTGTTATCTGATTTGTTGTTGCTAACTGTTTAGAATTACTATCTGTTTCTTTTTTATCTTCTTTTTTGTTTCCATTCCAAATAATATTAATAATTACAATTGTTATAATTGATAATATTATCAGAAATACTAAGTTTTCAATTTTCTTTTTGTCATTTCCTTCTTGTTGTTCTTCTTTTTTACCTATTAATTCTTTCAATTTATCTCTAAACATTTTTCATTCACCCCATATTCTTCAATTAAAAACTTTTTTATATTTTGAATTTCTGTCTTATTAACCTTATCAGATACTTCATTTTTTTCCTTCTCTTGTTTTTTTATTTCTACTCCTGTATCTATTTTTCTTATTTTTTGTATTTCTGTTACTATTTTATTTTCTGCGCTATTTTTTATATCATTTTTAACTTCTTCTTGAGTTTTACTAACAATTAATTTAATTTTATTTATCTTAGTTTCTTCTTCATCATCTGCTATTTGCACACTCACTTTGCATTTTTTAACCTCATAACCTTTTTCTTTTATTTTTTTAGTAATGTCTTTCTCTAATTCTTCTGAATATAATTTTTTAATTCTTTCATTCATACTAGTTTGATTTACCGAACTTGTCTCTACTGAAGTATATTCTTCTAAATCAATATTGTTAAAATTAAAAACATCTTTATTTTTAATTAAAGGAGAAACTATATTAAATATTACATAAACTCCTAAAACCATTCTAATATATTTTTTAGTTCGATTATTTGGCAAAAGCATTTCAAAAATAGATACAATTACAATTGTTATTCCTAGTCCTTTTGCCCAAGAACTTAAAATTTCTATCATTTTTTCTCTCCTACCTATACATCATAGTACCATTAGATATTTTTAAGACTAAAGTTGTCCCTATTATTAGCATAAATGATATTGCACATAATATTCCTAAAAATATTTTAAAAATATCTCCAATTTGTTCTAATAAATCTATAATTTTTTCATCTGCAATAGGCTGAACTACTGTCGAAAGTAATTTATATGATACCGATAAAACAAAAAGCTTTAAAATTGGCATAATACAAATTCCTATCACGATAACAACTCCTACAAGTCCAACTGCATTTTTCAGTACAATTCCACAACCTAAAACTGTATCTACAGCATCACCTAATATTTTTCCTACTACTGGTATTGCCGAACTCACCACTGCTTTTGTAGTTTTTGCTGTAATTCCATCAACACTACTTGATAAAGTTCCTTCTAGTGAAACAATACCTACAAATACTGTTAAAACAATTCCTAAAAACCATACTATACCTGATTTAAAGAACTTTGATAATTTATCAATATGAACTTTGTCGGAAATTTTTGAAATAATCACTAAACTAGTTAATACTAAAACAAATGGTATTATTAAATTTTGTATTATATTTCCAATAAAATTAATCATAAATAATATAATAGGTTCAACTACACTACTTGTTGTTATACTTCCTGTATACATCATAAGAGTAATTAATAATGGAACTAGCGCGTTCATAAATCCAATCAAATTTCCTGTAGTATCCTGAACTAATTTTATAATATCTGTAAAATTAGACATAATCACAGTAACAATTAATATATATTGAACATAGTAAATCAATTTTGAAATATTATTATTTTCTAAACTTTCACTAATTGATTTTAAAATACTGTGAATCAAAATAATAGCTAAAATACTAACAAGCGATTTTATATTTGTGGTTACTTCTTTTCCTAATATGTTTAATATTTTTTTTAATAATGTACTATTATCAACCTCTCCCTTTATTGCGTCATTTAATATTTCGTTTATATCAATATCCTCAAAAAACTCCCCTGTAAACTTTTCTGCATTTTTTATAAAATCTTGTATTTTAAATTCTTCTTGCTGTTCAATAATAGTTTGATTATCATTTGCATAACTTGAATTAGATAAGAATACTATTAACACCATTACAATAATTGTTATTATTTTTTCTATTATAAAAAAATTTTCTTTTCCAATTTTCATTTGTATTTTCCTCTTCTTTATGGCAATACTTTCAATATAACTTCCAGTAAACTTGATATAATAGGTATTGACATTGATATAATAATAATTTTTGTTCCCATTTCTATCTTACTAGCAATAGCCGCCTCTCCTGAATCTTTGCAAACACTAACAGCAAATTCAGACAAAATTGCTAACCCAGTTATTTTTATAAGTATTACCAAAAAAGTACTATTAATAGAAGTTTTACTTGCTAGTGATTGCAATAAATTAACAATACCTGTAAGTTTATCCATAACCAAAAATAAAATCAAAACACCTGTTAGCAAACTTATATATATAGCAAATTCAGGTCTATATTGTTTTAAAAGAATAATAATAACTAAAGCAACTAAAGCAATTCCAACTATTTTAATAACTTCCATTTTCATCCTTTCCAAATGAGACAGGGGGCAGGTGAGACAAGGGGGGACAGGTCTCATAAGTTAAATATTGTTCTAACTGTGTCAAATAATCCGCTTATTTCTTTTATTACCATCGTTAATACAATTACTAATCCTGCCAATGTTGTCATCATTGCTTGATCTTCTCTGCCTGCTCGTACTAATACTTGATGTAAAACTGCTACTAATATTCCTATTGCAGCTATTTTAAACAATAAATTAATATCCATTTTAATTATCCCCCTAATTTAGCACAAGACAATTACTATTGCTAACCCAACTATTGTTCCCAGTCTCGTATATAATCTCTCGTTTTTTTGTTTTGCTTCCATTGCATCTTTTATCTGTCCTTCTAAGAAATTTTCAGTTATTTCTATTTGGCTGATTTGTCCATCTGTATCTGTCTGTCCCAATAACTTTGATAACATTTTTAAAACATTTTTATCTTCTTCTTTTAAATTGTTGTTTGTTTCTTCTACAGCTTGTTCCCAAGCCACATCTGCAGTCGTTTTTTCCATTTTTTCTTCTGCTTTTTTAAATATTTGTCCAATATTCTTGTTTGAATTGTTAGATATTTCTTTAAAGATATCTGGTATTGGTTCATATGTAAATTTTATTTTATTCTTTAATATGTTTAATGTATTTTTCATCTCTTCTAATTCCTGTAATCTATATACATATCTTTTTGATATAAATTTCCCAATCATACTAGAAAATACTAAGATTAAAAATAATATAAAATATTTAATTATTTGCATTCTTATATACCTTGTCCTTTCTATTTTTAGTATTATATTCATTTAATTTATTTTTAGAACTAAAAATTATCTTTCTAAAAAAATTATTTTTTCAATTTGTTTTGTTTCTATTAATTTATTTATTTGCATATTATTTTTTATATCTTCTAGTGTTTTTCCATGCATGGTAAAAATCCCTTTCACTCCTGCCGAAATTGCTTCTCCGTATAGCTTCTACATCTTCTTTTGAACCTATCTCATCACATGCTATTACTTCAGGAGCCATGGACCTAATTAACATTTTCATCCCTTTTGCTTTTGATATATTTTCAACAACATCTGTTCTTATTCCTACATCATTTTGTGGTATTCCTTGATACATAGCTGCAATTTCTCCTCTTTCATCTACTACCCCACAAGTTTTCCCTTTAAAATTTATCTCTGGTATTCCATTACTTATTCTTCTTATAGTATCTCTTAGCATTGTAGTTTTTCCCTTTCCAGGTGGAGAAACAATTAAAGTTGTATAAATGCTATTTGATTCTTTATCTATTATTTGTCCTAAAATTTTATTACTGCAATTTAATACTTCTCTAGCAATTCTAAAATTCAAACTAGTAATATACTTCAAATTGATTATCCTTTCATTTTCTATAACTGCTGTTCCTGTAATACCTACCCTGTGTCCTCCTTTTACAGTAATAAATCCTTCGCAGATTTGATTTTTGTAAGCATAAATTGAGCTATTACATAACTTTTCTAAAATCTGTAATATTTCTTTTTGATTTACTTTATAATCTATAACTATATCAGCTTGTCTTATTTTAAGAATAATGGGTCTATTACATCTTATTCTAATTTCTTGTAAATTGTTTTCTATGTTTATATTTTGATTAAATGTATTTTCTAACAATTCATATAATTGACATGGAAAATATCTTAATATTTCTTCTCTATTTTTCATTTTTTGATTTCCTCCATATTAATTATCTTATCCTTTTTTATATTATAGGAACTTCGTAGAATTTTCCCATAAAAAAAAGAAGCTTATTTTAATATATGCTTCTTTTTCTATTTTAGAACTATTATTTTTCATTAATAACTGCACGATAAATTAATCCTGTATCTTGATCTTTTTCAAATTCTACTCTATAGCTTTTTTCTGTATCTATTTCTCCTTTTATAAGAGTTATATTTTGTTCGCTTGCTTCATATTCTTCTCCATTATAATTAATTTCTTTTATTTCATTACTTGTTTCTTCAGATTGATTATTTAAAGATATGGTCGATAGTAATCCTTTTACTGTTACTCCTTTTAAATTTGTACTTTCGTAAGCTTCAAATTTTTGGTTAAAATTATTTATTTCTGCTTCGCTCATATTTGAGTTCACTTGATTTAAGACATTCATATTTCCTAAATAAAGGCCAATAGAAGGAATTATATTAACTATTGGATTTTCGCTTGCTTCTAATCCTAATTGTCCCATTTGTTGCTCATTAACTTCAGATATTCTCTCAACTACAGCATTTAAAAAGCTAGATACCTGATCAGAATCATAATCAGTCAACATCAAGCTATTGTCTGATGAAAAGTCTTCCACTGTAGCACTATCTGTGAAATTTACATCATTACTAAACTTATATTCTACTACTTCACTATCTACATCCGTTGTCGTACTACTCTCTGCTACTTCTGGTAAACTCATAATTAATTCATAGTTTTCCTTTATATTTTGTAAACTTTCTAAATTTTCAAAATTAGCAGAAAAACTTATCTTTGATTTTTTATCTTCTTTCATTTCGTATGATACAACTATATTTTGCTGATTGCCTTCTATTTTCTTTTCTATTGCTATCGTTCCTTCTGTCGTTTCTATTACCAACTTGCATACATCTCTATTTTTTTGATACACTGCAATTTCAAAATTTTTATCACTAAAATCTGTATCATCCTTAATGCTTTTTATTGCATCATCAATCTGACTAGCTGTTATTTTTGCTGAATTCTTCTGTATTTTTAAATATTCATTTAATTTATCTACTGTGGTTTGATCATTTTTTAGAGTCTCCAAAAGTTTGACTAACACATTTTGTAAATCTGTTCCTGTTAAAGACAACTTATATCCAGACATATCAGATTCTTTAACTTTTGAAAATTTGTCTTTTTCTAATTGTTGATTTATTACTGTTATATAAGTATCTTTTATATGACTTTTTTCATCTTCTGTCAACTCTACTTTTCCCATTTTCTGTAATTTATCAACCATTTCTCCATAACTTTCTACATCATCTAAATCTTCTGATAACTTATTTAATTTTTCTGTTTCTATAGCAACAAATTTACTTCCAACATATTTTGTCTGTAATCCTATCTTATTTTCTATTTGTTTATAATTAATAGGAAATTTTACATCATTTGAATAATTCAATGAAATGTTTTGTGCAGCTTTTGAATTCGCCGTGTCAACCTGTCCAGAAAAACTAATATTGAAATTATTTACATTTTCAAATTTTTTTTGCTCATTGTCAGATGATATATTAACAGAAAACTCTCCTTCATCATTATAAGGTGTGTTATTCTTTTTTTCAAAATATTGCTTTAGCCCATCATCTATAAACCCTTTTTTAGAATCTCCTATATCTGCCATATACTAGATCGGAAGAGCA
>ERZ1106954.816-NODE-816-length-25329-cov-8.835127_pt1 | contig 25329 bp, 23 predicted proteins | sample MGYA00403678_ERZ1106954 | MGnify/ENA primary metagenome ERZ1106954 (study PRJEB35170, sample SAMEA104062445) | human gut metagenome | biome: human gut; feature: human-associated habitat; material: faeces | place: Denmark | collected 2012-08-20 ... | reverse complement strand
GCACGTACCTCATGTGGATCGACTGCACGACGTTCGGTCTCGATGATGAAGCGCTCGATAAGCTCCTGCGCAAGCATGATCTTTTCTGCGACGCCGGTACGCTGTTCTCGCAGGGCGGCTCCATGCATACACGTGTAAACCTCGCAGGTCCCGAAAAGATGCTCAACGCCGCGATGCAGCGCTTTAAGGACGCGTACGACGAAGCGAAAAACGCGTAAGCTTGCGCCTGAAATTCCGTAATGTATAACAAAAGGCGAACTGCACAACTCCGTGCAGCTCGCCTTTTTGCTATGCTGTTTTACTGAATGCCGAGCGCGTCTTTCGCTAAACGGTCGGCGAGGTCGTTGTATTTGTCGCCGGAGTGCCCCTTGACTTTCACAAAGCGGAAACGGATGTGCTTTGCGGCTGCGGCACAGAATTCGCGATACGCAATGGTGCCGGGCTTTTTTGCTTTCCATTCTCCCGTTGCCCATTTTGCTACACCCTCGTAATCATGGTAGATTGTCACGGAGGGAACATCATGCTCGATGCAGTAGCGCAGAACAGTTTCGGAGCCCTTGATCTCCCCTGCCACGTTGCGCATTTCGGCAAGGTCGGGGTCGGTGAATCTTTCGGAAAAATGCCGCCGCTTATAACTACTATAAAAAGATCATCCTCATTTGCGCTGTCAACGAGCTTTATGATCTCCTTGCAGGCGCGCAGACCCTCCTCGTTAGGCAGGGGGTGACCGCCGACATACACGTCGGTGCGGCGGAACACATCGGTGTCCTCTTTTATCTTGACTATGGCAATGCCGCGGGTAAGGTGCTCGCCGAGTATCTCGTCTATGGCCATGGCCATATGGTTGCAGGCCTTGCCTGCACCGAGCAGATATACGTTGCGCTTCTTGCTAAGATCCCAGCGGCGCGAGCCGATGCACAGCACGTCGCCCTCCATGCGGGCGATGCTCTTGATGCGCTCGTAGGCGTCAAGGTGCTGAAGCGTTTTCTCGGTGATGTCCAGAACGATCTTTCTTCCGTCGATGTCGCCGTGGGACAGCAGCGCCTCACGGTTTTTGATCTTTTTCTGCATATGTCATTCCTCCAACCAGGTGTGTATGCCTCTGCGATATATCGCAATGATATTTTAACTATAATGATAAATGAATGCAAAGTCAAACAAAGCAGCAAATAATGCCCTTTCTCGTTAATGCAGTTATATTTTTTCGATGCCTGCAACAGAAAGTTCAGAAAAGCTTGTTAATTAGTCATAAATTTGAGCATGTCAACAGGGATTTATGCACAAAAAATGAGGTATTATTCTGTACATAAAATACTAAAATTATTATTGTTGCAATTCAAGTTAATATTGTTATATATTTTTTCGTCAGGATAGCTATAATGGTAACATACACGCGATATATCGCAAGGTATATCGTTCCCACAAAATACACCGCAACAAACAAATCTCAGAGAGCCTATAAGGAGAGAAGCTATGTCAACATCATTGATACTGATGATAGTATGCTTCCTGGCGCTGATGGTAATCGGTCTGCCCATTGCATACAACCTTCTTATCACCACCGTGGTCTACCTGCTTTCGGCGGACCTCAACATTGTCCAGCTCGCGATAAAAATGTACGGAGGCATGAACAGCTTCTCGTTCCTCGCGGTACCGTTTTTCGTACTTACCGGTCAGCTGATGCTGCGCGGCGGTCTGCTCGAATCGCTCGTCAAATTCGTCAACGTGTGGTTCGGCAACTTCAAGGGCGCGATCGCCATCGTCACCATCGGCGCATCCCTGCTGATGGGCTCGATCGTCGGCCTGGCTGTCGCCTCGGCTGCATCCCTCGGCGTCTTCCTCATCCCCATGATGAAGAAGGAGGGCTACTCCCCGGCGTACTCGGCGGCGGTCATGTCCTCTGCCTCGCTGCTCGGACCTATCATGCCTCCGAGCGTGCTTATGATCCTATACTGCACGGCGGTCGGCAACACCTCGATAGCCGGCCTGTTCATGGCGGCCGTAACCCCGGCTATCCTTATAGCTCTCATGCAATGCGTTATCGCACACCGCACCGCCGTTAAGCGCGGCTACCCGTCCTACGGCAAATCCACCTGGAAGGAAAAAGGCCAGGCGACCCTCAAGGCTCTGCCCGCTCTGTTCCTGCCGGTCATCATCCTCGGCGGTATCTTCAGCGGCATATTCTCCATCACCGAGGCCTCCGGCGTTGCCGTTGTCTACAGCGCCATCATCGCATTCTTCGTAAACCGCTCTGTAAAGCTCAAGGATATCCCCGACATGATCGTTGAAGCTGCCTCGACCTCCGGCCTCGTTCTCATCCTCGCCGGCGCGGGCACCGCAATGGCATGGGGCATCGCAAACGAGCGCGTCATGAGCCTGCTCATCGAGCCTCTGAGCCAGATGCCGCAGTGGGCGTTCCTGCTGCTGGTCAACATCCTGCTGCTTGTCTGCGGCATGTTCATGGATGACTACGCATCCACCGTTATCCTCGCTCCGATCATCGCTCCCATCGCATGGGCGATCGGCATCAATCCCCTGCACATCGGTCTGGTGTTCTGCGTCAACCTCGTCGTCGGCCTCGCAACTCCGCCCTTCGGCGTAACGCTGTTCGTTACAAGCCCAATCGCCGGAGTCCGTATAGAGCAGACGGCAAAAGAAGCCCTGCCATTCCTTATAACAACAATAGCCATACTGCTTCTGGTGACCTTCGTCCCGGATATCGCGCTGTGGCTGCCGGAATCGATGGGCTACCTCTCATAGTCGTTAGTTAACTGAAAATAACGAAAAATAAAAAGGAGAAATGAAAATGTCAAAAAGAATCATTGCTCTGCTGCTTGCTCTGGTCATGGTGTTCGCACTGTGCGCCTGCGGCAACGGCGGCAACGGCGGCAACTCCGCCGGCAACGACGATGTAGGCGACGAGACCTACACCATCCGCATCGCTTGCGAAAACTCCGACTCTTACCCCGCAACTCTCGGTCTGTATCAGATGGAGAAGTACGTTGAGTCCCACACCAACGGCAAGGTCCAGGTAGAGGTCTGCGCCTCCGGTCAGCTCGGCGGCGAGGAGGAGACTCTTGAGCAGGTCGCTCAGGGCAACCTCGAGATGGCGGTTGCATCCTTCGCCCCGGTCGTATCCTACGTTCCCGAGTTCGAAGTAATGGACATCCCCTTCGTTTACAATTCCTACACCGAGGCATGGATGGTTCTTGACAGCTATGTCGGTACCAACCTGCTCGACAAGATGGAGGCTCAGGGCCTCAAGGGCATGGCTTACATGGAAAACGGCATGCGCCAGGTCACCAGCAACGTCTCCGCTATCAACAGCATCGCCGACTTCAAGGGCGTTAAGCTGCGCACCATGCAGAATAACAACCACATGGAGTCCTTCTCCGCACTCGGCGCCAATCCCACTCCCGTAGCATTCTCTGAGCTGTACATCTCCCTTTCTCAGAAGGTCGTTGACGCACAGGAGAACCCCATCGCAAACGTCACCGATAAGAAGCTCTATGAGGTCCAGAAGTACCTGTCGCTGACCAACCACATCTATGACGCAATGCCTCTGGTCTGCAACCTCGAGTTCTTCAACAGCCTGCCCCAGGCATATCAGAAGGTCGTTCAGGCCGGCGCTATCTACGCTCAGGAATTCAGCCGCTTCTGCAACCTCGAGCGTGAGGATCTCATCCTCGCCGACCTCGCCGACAAGTACGGCATGCAGATAAATGAAGTATCCGCAGACGCAAGAGCCGAGATGGCAAAGGTTGCACAGCCTGCCGTTATCAAGCTCGTTGCTAAGGACATCGGCCAGGACGCAGTCGATCAGTACATGAACGACGTTAAGGACGTTCTCGCACAGATTTCCAAGTTCTGATTTCTCTAACGTCTGACCGCCGAGGCGGCTGAAGACACATCCGGAAGGAGAAGACAAATGGTTGAAAAAATTGACAAAGCCCTCGAAGTAGTATTCAAGATAATGAAGGTGCTGCTCATACTTGTGCTCGTATCGATGATAGTTATCCTCATGGCACATATCATATTCCGCTATGTTCTGAACAACTCGCTGACATGGTCGGAGGAGCTTTTGAAGATAATGCTCGTATGGTTCGGCATGATGAGCGTTGCGGTGCTTGCAGCGCGCCGTGAGCATGTCGCGATCGTTGTCTTCAAGGAGCACATGCCGAAGAAGGTACAGAATTTCCTGACCAAGCTTACGCAGCTTATCATCGTCGGTATCTGCGTTTTCATGGTCATCATCGGCATACAGTACTGCATGAAGGCCGGATTCCGTCTGACGCCCGCACTCAGGATCCCCTATGCATGGGCTTACGCGGCAATACCCGTTGCATTCGTACCGGTAACGCTCTTTGAGCTTCGCAACTTCATCTGCGATTTCACCGGCAAGGGCAACCATGCCTGCATCGAGAAGCCTGAAGAGGATCTCACCGGCGGCAAGGACGTCGAGCTTTGATGGCAACATAATTTACGGTCGGAGGGGCTCAGGCTCCTCCGGCTTTTCGGCTCTTTGGAGGAAAACAAATGTATTCATTAGAAAAAATAAACGGCGTCTGCGTATATAAGGACACGATGCTCGGCATCGAGCTGCGCCTGCCGGAGGAAAACTGCGCCGGCATGGTTCAGACACGGCAGCTTCCCGCGATCGACGAGAGCAGCGCTATAGAAAAGGCCTTTTCCGAGCCCGTATCGGGTAAGCGCTTATGTGATATCACGCGCGAAAAGGGCGCAAAAACAGCCTGCATTCTGATTTCTGACGCAACACGGGGAATACCGACGGCTCCCATGGCGAAGGCTGCCGTCGAGGAGCTCGTAAGAGGCGGCGTCGAGCTTCAGGGCATCACGTTTTTCGTCGCCATCGGCGTTCACCGTCCGGCGACCGAGGATGAGATGAAATGTGCCCTCGGCGAGCTGTACGGCAGGGTGGAGTGCGTAAACCACACGCCGTTTGACAGGGATAATCTCATCTATCTCGGCGACAGCACAAACGGCACGCCCGTCACGGTCAACCGCCGCGCGTATGAGTGCGATATCCATGTGCAGATAGGCAAGGTCGAGCCGCATGAGTTTGCCGGCTTCTCCGGCGGGCGCAAGTCCGTGCTGCCGGGCATAGCCTCCGAGGAGACGATACGAATTAACCACCGCCCCGAGCGCATACTCGATCCCCGCGCCGCCATCGGCAAGATAGACGGCAACCCCGTGAGCGACGATATGATCGAGGCGGCTGAGCTGTTCGGCATAGACTTCGGCGTAAACTGCATCCTGAATAACGAGATGAAAATAGCCGCTGTGTTCACCGGCAGCCTTGTAGAGTGCCACAGCGCGGCGGTCAGATACGTCCGTGAATATCTCGGTGTCGGGATAGAAAAGCCCGACGTTATCGTCACCTGCCCCGGCCGGCCGCTGGATATAGACTTCTATCAGTCGGCAAAGGCGCTCATAGGCTTGACGGAGATCCTTGACGGCGATATAGTGACGCTGCTCACCTGCGGCTGCGCCGAGGGCGTGAACTCGCCGGATATGCTGCGGGCCTTTGCCTCCGGCAGCACGCTGCCCGAGATCGAGCGCTGGACAACTGAGCATTACGAGATACAGATGGATCATGTTCTGCTGCTTGCGAAGATCTACCGCAAGGGCGCAAAGGTCGTTCTGAGCTGCCCGAACGTATCCGACGACGAGGCAAGGACTATGCTCATGGAGCCTGAAAAGGACCCGCAGAGGGCGCTTGAGCGTGCGATGGCCCTCACGGGCAAGGACTGCCCCAGGGTGCTGTTCTATCCACGCCCGCAGACCGGGCTTCCGTATCTGAAATAAGCGCAATAAGCGCAAAAATGCCCGACGGTTTACCCGTCGGGCATTCCAGGCTGTCAAAAAACCTATGCTGCCAGGTCAAACAACAGAGTAGCAGGGGAGCGCGAGGGGTAGCGAAGCGGCGGCGCGGGAGTGAATGACATGCCGGGGGCATGTCAGAGCCGCGCCGTGACCGAGCCGCAGCGAGAAAAGGCCCCGCTCGTGATTAGATCAATAGCCATCAAAAAAGTCGCAGACTTTCTTGCACGCTGAAAATGCCCGACGGTTACCCGTCGGGCGTTTTTTATTTGCCTACGCAGAAGCGTTCAAATATCCGGTTTGTGACCTCCTCGCGCACCGTGCGGCCGCTGAGCTCGCCGAGAGCGGCCATTGCCGTTTCCGTTTCGGTCAGGACGATGTCGGGCGTGCAGCCTGTTTCCATCGCATTCTCCGCCGCTTTCATGGACTCAAGGGCACGGGAGACGGCGTCAAGCTGCCGCGCATTGGTGAGTATCTCGCCCGCCGGAGCTGCAGGCATCGGGAAAAGCCTGCGCACGGTTCCGGCAAGCTCTTGCAGTCCCTCGCCGGTAACGGAGCTTATCTCGACGACGGGCAGCGGCGTCTCCGGAACGGCGGCAACAGTGCCGAGATCGTGCTTTGACAGTATAACGATGCCGTGCGGAGCTCTCTCGGCGCATTTTACGAGCTCGATATCCTCGCCGGTGAGCTCACTGCTGCCGTCGATGACGGCTAAAACGAGCTCGGCAGCCTCCATTGCCCGGCGCGAGCGAAAAACGCCCAGTCGCTCGATCTCGTCGCTCGTTTCGCGGATGCCGGCGGTGTCGGTGAGTCTGAGCAGCACGCCGCCGAGCAGGAGCTTTTCCTCAATGGTATCGCGTGTCGTACCGGGAATATCGGTGACAATGGCGCGGTCATAGCCCAGAACGGCGTTTAAAAGCGAGCTTTTTCCCGCGTTCGGTCTCCCGACTATAGCGGCGGGGATGCCGGAGCTCATGAGCCTGCCGCTGTCATAGCTTGAGCGGAGCCTTTCGAGCGTCTGCGTGCAGCGGGCTATATCCGCTCTGTAGCGCTCAAGCGTGAAGTCCTCGATATCCTCGTCGGGATAGTCGAGCACCGCGTGATAATGCGAGCTTATGTCGGTCAGGACATTGTATATATCGTCGATGCGCCGAGAGACGGCGCCTGCGAGCTGACCTGCCGCGTTTCGTGCGGCCTCGGCGGTCTCGGCGTCTATGATATCCGCGACGGCCTCGGCGCTTGAAAGATCCATGCGGCCGTTTAAAAACGCCCTTTTCGTAAATTCTCCGGGCAGCGCCTGCCTTGCGCCGAGGGAAAACGCGGCATCGAGCACGGTGCGCAGAACCACGGGCGAGCCGTGACACTGAAATTCCGCGGTGTTCTCGCCGGTGTAGCTGTTCGGCGCACGGCTTATCGTGCACAGGCAGATATCCAGAAGCCTGCCCCGCTCGTCGTGAAGCCTTCCGTAGATGAGTCTGCGGTCGGCGCTTCCGGACATTTTCCCGCCGGACATGGGCGAAAAGAGCTTATCGGCAATGTCTATCGCCGAGCCGCCCGACAGGCGCACGATGCCTATCGCGCAGACCTGCGAGCCTGTGGAAACGGCGGCTATCGTATCTGACATATTGCTTCCTCCAAATAAAAAAGGCGGGAAACCCCGCCTTTTTAAGTAGTTAAGATCACTTGTTCATTCTTGCGGCTCTTGCGGCCTTCTCATCGTTATCCTCGGAGATATAATAGCTCAGGGACAGCAGCGAGTCGGAGAAGTGGATGTTCTCGACGATGGTGCTGCTTTCGGGAGAGGTGAGCTCAATGTTCGTGAAGTTCCAGATGGCGTTTATGCCGTGCGAGGTGAGAAGCTCGGTGGTTGCTATAGCGTGAGCCTTTGGGACACACAGAACGGCCGCGTCTATCTTGTTATCGGCAAGATACTGCGGAAGCTCCGCCATGTCGTGGATCTTTACGCCCTCGTAATCCGTGCCGATAAGCTGCGGCTTAACATCGAAGGCGGCCTTGAGGTCAAAGCCCCAGGCCTTGAACGAGAAGTTGCACAAAAGCGCCTGGCCGAGGTTGCCGACGCCGATGAGGATGGCGCTGTAGCCCCTGTCCATACCGAGGATGGAGGCGATCTCCGCACGCAGTGCGGTGACCTTATAGCCGTAGCCCTGCTGACCGAACTCGCCGAAGCAGCTGAAGTCCTGACGGATCTGCGAAGGTGTGAGGCCGAGCTGGCGGCCCAGCTCACCGGACGATATGCGGCTTACGCCTGCGTCCGTAAGCTCATCGAGCTTTCTGAGATAACGCGGAAGGCGGCGAATAACGTTGTTGGATACTTTTACACGCTTCATATATGGGAATCTCCTTAAAAAACCAAAAAAGGATGTTAATTAATTGATTAATGAATTATATCATATGTCTTTTCGATTTTCAAGTGGGTGAATGTCAGTAAATGTCCGATTTTCTGCCGAAAATACCACGTTTTCAGATTGATGTTTTGTCTGATTTATGTTATTTTTAAAGTTACGGTACATATTTCGGAGAGTGATAGATAATGCGAATGAGAAAAAAGCCGAACCTGCAGCCGCGCATGGAAAGCTGCGCCGCCGTTCGGATAATGCAGCCCGGGCTTTTGCGCGGCCGCTGGCACGATGAATTTCCCGGCAGGGCACTGTGGCTTGAGATAGGCTGCGGCAAGGGACGCTTCACGGTCGCAACGGCGCAGGAGAACCCCGAGGTCGAGCTGATCGCACTCGAAAAGGTAGAGGATGCGATGGTCATTGCGATGGAGCGCGCCTGCGCGGCGAAAACGGATAATGTGCGCTTTATATCCATGGATGCGCTAAGGCTGCGCGAGCTGTTCGCCCCCGGCGAGGTCGATCGCATTTTCGTAAACTTCTGTGACCCGTGGCCGAAAAGCCGCGATGCAAAGCACAGGCTCACAGCTCCGGGCTTTTTGAGGATATACGCCGACCTTCTGCCCGTCGGCGGCGAGGTCTGCTTCAAGACGGACAACCTGCCGCTTTTCGAGTGGTCGCTCGAGCAGATAAAGGACGAGGGCTGGGAGCTGCACAGCGTTACAAACGACCTGCACGCAGACGGCGAGGGCGGAGTCATGACCGATTACGAGTGCAAATTCCGCGAGATGGGCGTTAAAATAAACCGCCTTGTCGCCGTCAAAACGGCTCAAACAAAAAACGGCGCGTCGGGCGAGGTATCCAGACTGCGCTTTGCCGCGCTTTCCGATGCCAGGGGGATAAACGGATGAGATTTATAAGCTGGAACGTCAACGGCCTGCGCGCCGTCGTGAAAAAGGGCTTTGAGGATATATTCTGGTCGCTGGATGCGGACTTTTTCTGCCTGCAGGAGACGAAGCTCCAGGAAGGACAGATAGAGCTTGACCTGCCCGGATATGAATGCTATTGGAGCTATGCCGAGAAGAAGGGCTACTCCGGCACGGCGATATTGACAAAGCACACGCCCGTGAGCGTGAGATACAACATACCCGGCCACGAGACAGAGGGCAGAGCCGTCACGCTCGAGTACGAGGATTTTTATCTTGTTTGCGTTTACACGCCGAACTCGCAGGATTCCTTAAAGCGCATCGACTACCGTATGAGCTGGGAGGATGACCTTCGTGCGTATCTTGTGGAGCTTGACAAGGAAAAGCCCGTAATAGTCTGCGGCGATATGAATGTTGCGCACGAGGAGATAGACCTCAAAAATCCGGATACGAACCACTTTAACCCCGGCTTTTCAGATGAAGAGCGCGGCAAATTCACGGAGCTTTTAAACGCCGGATTTATCGACAGCTTCCGCACGCTTTACCCGGATAAGCGCGACGCGTACTCCTGGTGGAGCTACCGCGCGGCGGCAAGATCGCGCAACGTCGGCTGGCGCATCGACTACTTCGTCGTGTCCGAGCGTCTGCGCGAAAAGATAAAGGATGCGTACATACTGCCCGAGATACTCGGCTCGGATCACTGCCCGGTGGGGCTGGATATATTATGGTGAAGATAGGCGATGTCGAGATACGGGGCAGGGTAACGCTCGCTCCGATGGCGGGAGTTACGGATTTTGCCTTCCGTGCGATTTGCACCGAGCTCGGAGCCGCGCTCACGACGACAGAGATGGTCAGCGCTAAGGCACTGTGCTACGGCGACAAAAAAACGCGCAGCCTTCTGTATAACCTCCCCGGCTGCCGTCCGTTTGCCGCGCAAGTTTTCGGGCATGAACCGGAATTCATGGCCGAGGCAGCGCCCGTGGCGATCGAGTATTCCGGCGCGGATATACTGGATATAAACATGGGCTGCCCCGTCGGCAAGATCGTAAAAAGCGGGGACGGCGCGGCGCTCATGCGCGACCCCGAGCTTGCGGGGAAAATAGTGCAGGCGGTCGTCTCATCCGTGAATGTGCCGGTGACGGTGAAGATCCGCAAGGGCTTTGACGGCGGTAGCGTGAACGCCGTGGAGTTTGCGAGGGTCATGCAGCAGGCGGGGGCCTCTGCGATAGCCGTCCACGGCAGAACGAGATCACAGATGTACTCCGGCCGAGCAGACTGGGACATCATCCGGGAAGTGAAAAGGGCGGTTTCTGTTCCGGTTATCGCAAACGGCGATATCTTCTCGGCGCAGGACGCGGAGCATATCCTGCGCTACACCGGCTGCGAGCTTGCGATGATAGGCCGCGGCATATTCGGCGACCCATGGATTTTCGCCGAGGCAAACGCGCTTATTGCCGGCGACGAGATACCGGAAAAGCCGCCGCTAGGTGAGCGCATGGAGCTTGCGCTGCGGCACACGAGGATGTACGCCGAAAAATTCGGTGAACGCCTTGCCTGCCTTGAGGCGCGCCATCAGATACCCTGGTATCTCAAGGGTGTGGCATATGCCGGATACTTTAAGCAGCAGCTGGTTAGGGTAGAAACGCTCGAGGAGCTTGAAAGAATAGTCGACGGTATTAAACGAGAACTGGTATGAACCGAATTTCCGAAAAAGAGATAATCGAAAGGGTGCTCGGAGGCGACGCAAACGCCTTTGAGGAGCTCGTTTTGCGCTACGAAAAAACGGTGTATAACCTCGCTGTGCGTATGGTGTCCGACCGTGAGGATGCCGCCGACATGACGCAGGAGACGTTTATAAAGGCGTATAACAGCCTGTCCTCATTCAGAGGCGACAGCAGATTTTCCGTGTGGCTTTACAGGATAACGACGAACGTCTGCCTTGATTTTCTGCGCTCGAAAAGCCGTCGGCCGCAGCTCTCGCTCACCGTCGTCGATGACGCAGACGAGGACGTTCAGCTCGATATTCCCGACCCCGCCGCCGATCCGGAGGATCAGCTCATGAAAAGGCTCGGCATGCAGTCGCTCTCGGAGGGGCTCAAGCTACTGCCGGACAAGCAGCGGCAGATACTCGTCATGCGCGAGCTCGGCGGCATGAGCTATGCCGAAATAGGCGCGGCGCTCTCGCTTGAGGAGGGCACGGTCAAGTCGCGCATTTTCCGCGCCCGAAAAAGATTGTGCGCATATCTGCTCAAAAGCGGGAACATTTCCGATGAGCTTGCGTCAAAAGAAACGAAGGGAGGCGGCAAGGCATGACAGATTGCGAAAAGTGCAGAGAAATGATAAGCTGCCTTCTCGACGGAGAGCTCAGCGACGCGCAGCGCAGCCTCGTGCGCGAGCACATTGCCGGCTGCCCCGAGTGCAGAAGCGTGTACGACGCGTTCTGCGCGATATCGGAGCAAATGCGCGAGCCCGAGCCCCTGCCCGAGGGACTGCACGATAAGATAATGAGAGGCATAGGCGCAGAGCCGAAGAGAAAAACGGGCATAGTATGGATAAAATACCTCTCGGCCGCGGCCTGCATCGCGCTGGTCATCTTCGCCGGAGCGAAAAGCGGCATTCTTTCCTTAAACAATGATGCGGATCATGCGCCAGACGATGTGTATTCCGTCAGTATCACTCCGCCCGACGACGGTGAGCTTGACAGCAGCAGAGCGAATAACGGCAGCGAAGAGCAAAAGCAGCTTGCACCCTCGAGAGCCGACGTGACGGATGAGGATACGGCAAATAAGCTCGCGGCACTGCTCGAGCCGGTTTCCCCGGCGCGTGGGGATATTGACTCCGCAGGCGAGCCTGATTATGCGGTATCGCTTCCCGACGGCAGCACGGTGCTCATTTATCTTGACGGACAGGCGGTCTATGCAGACTTCGGAGACGGCGAGGTCCTGACCGTCGGCTCGGCGGACGATGTCCGTGCGCTGCTTGATAAGGACAAATAAGAATTAAGAATAAAAGGTAAATATAAAGCGGTATCTGTTAAGATGCCGCTTTTTCTGTTGACTTTTAAAAATCTCATACTATAATTGTGGGGCATTGAATATCGGAGGGTAAAGCGATGAATGAAATTTTTGTGGTGGGACACCGCAACCCGGACACCGACTCGATCGTCGCGGCGATGAGTTACGCCGCGCTGCGAAACGCGCTCGGCGACAGGGAGTATACGGCGGCCTGCCTCGGACATATAAGCGACGAGACGCAGCGTATGCTCGATAAGTTCGGCTTCGAGCCGCCGCGTCAGATAAATGACGTGCGCACGCAGGTGCGCGATCTCGATTTCGATACGCCCCCTGCGCTCAACTCCTCGGTAACGATGAGCAGAGCCTGGTCAATGATGCGCGAGGAGAAGATATCCGTCATCCCCGTCATAAACGAGGACGGAACGCTCTACGGAACGCTATCGGCGGGAGATATTGCGTCGTACAGTCTGCTGACGATCATCGACCCGCACATTGACAATGTTCCGCTTTATAATATTCTGAGCGTGCTTGAGGGCAAGGTGCTCAACGAGGATGCGGAGCTTTACGACTGCATCTCCGGCAACGTCGCCATAGCGCTGCCGCAAAGCTGCGAGACTCTTTTGTTTAACGACCCCGACAGCATAGTTTTGTGCGGCGATCAGCCGGACATGGTCGAGCGTGCGCTCACTCTCGGCGTGAACTGCATCATCCTGTGCCAGACCGAGGCGAAAAAGCAGTGGCTCGAAAACGCGGGGCGGACGTGCATCATATCAACGCCCTTTGACGCGGCGCGTGTCGCAAAGCTCATCTATCAGGCGATCCCCATTTCCCGCCCATGCCACACGGAGGATACGATCTGCTTCCACCTGAGCGATTACATCGACGATGTGCGCGAGGAGGTCTTAAAAAGCCGCTATCGCTGCTACCCCGTGCTCGATGAGAACGAAAAGGTCGTCGGCACACTGTCGAGATACCATCTGCTGCGTCCGCGCAGAAAGCGCGTCGTTCTGGTCGATCACAACGAAAAATCGCAGGCCGTTGCAGGACTTGAGCAGGCGGAAATATTGGAGATAATCGACCATCACCGCCTTGCCGATATCCAGACCGCGCAGCCTATCCGAATGCGCAACGAGCCCGTCGGCAGCACGACGACGATAATCTGCGGTATGTATCAGGAGCACGGCGTTATGCCCTCTCCGGCGATGGCGGGGCTTATGGCGGCGGCGATACTGTCCGATACCGTCATGTTCAAATCGCCCACCTGCACAAAGCGTGATATCGCTCTTGCCGAGCGCATGGCGCGCATAGCGAACGTCTCGCTCGACGCGCTGGGCAAGGAGCTGTTCTCCGGCTCGTCCGAGGCAAAGCCCGTGTCCGAGCTCATACGCTCGGACTTCAAGGAATTCCACATCTCCGGTCAGATCCTCGGCGTCGGTCAGATAACGACGCTCGACTCGGTCAAAATGCTTGAGCGGCGTGAGGAGTTTATGGATGAAATGCGCCGGATGAAGAAAGACCACGGCTACGATATGGTCATCCTCATGCTCACCGACGTCCTGCTTGAGGGAACGCAGCTTTTGTATGTCGGCAGCGACGATACCATCCGCCGCGCCTTTTCCGCAGAGCCGAAGGAGAACATGCTTTTCCTTCCCGGCGTAATGAGCCGCAAAAAGCAGATTATACCGATGCTCACGGCCTTGTGGGGCTAATTTGAACGGCCAAAATGCGCCCATGCTGCCCAAAAGGGCTTGGAAATACACAAAGTATGTCCGTCGCCCTTTTGGATTGCCTGAACGCATTTTATCTCGTTCAAAGGACGGTGATGGTTTATTTGCTGAAAGCCTTTAGCGCAAATCGGCGAATTTTGTTGAAAAGCGGCAATTGACAACAAGCTTTCGGGTGAGTATAATTTACTCATCTTTAAGGAAAGCGAGGATACGGAAATGACTGAACGTAATGCTGCTATGATAAATTGTTCCGTGTCCGAGTCTGTCCGCAGTGCATCCATGTCTTTTGACGCAGTACGATTTTATTCGTACTGCGCTTTTTATTATTACGGCCGGGGCAATGCCGCAGAGCAAGGGACGTAACAATGCACGCATAAAAGCCGCGCTTAAAAAGCGCGAATATTTGTCATTGAATGCGGTCCCTTTGCAGGGGATCGCATATTTTTATTGAAAACACAGGGGTATCGATATGAACGAACTTGAAGCAGCAAGAAACGAGATAAGCCGAATCGATAAGGAAATGGCGAAGCTTTTCGAGCAGCGTATGCACGCCGCCGCCGCGATCGCCGGGTATAAAAAGCAGCACGGCCTGTCGGTCAAGGATCCCGTGCGCGAAAAGGAGCTTATCGACCGCAACCGTGCGCTTATTGAAAGCGCCGATATCGAGTCATACTATGTGCAGTTTCTGAAAAAGACCATCGAGCTGTCGTGCGAGTATCAGTCGAAGCTCTTAAACGGAATGAAGGTCACCTACTGCGGCGTCGAGGGCGCGTTTGCGCATATGGCGGCAAAGCGCATGTTCCCGGAGGCCGGGCTTGTGCCGTATTCAGATTTCGGAGACGCCTACGAGGCCGTCGAGCGCGGCGAATACGACTGCGTGGTGCTGCCGCTTGAAAACAGCGCGGCCGGTGAGGTCGGAACGGTCATGGATCTCATCTTCTCGGGCGACCTGTTTGTAAATCAGGTTGTTGATCTTCCGATAGAGCACAATCTGCTCGGCACCGAAGATGCGACGATAGACAGCGTTAAGACCGTTATAAGCCATCCGCAGGCGCTCGAGCAGTGCGGCGAATATATCCGCGCACACGGCTTTGAGACCGAGACGTTTTCAAACACGGCGCTTGCCGCGCAGTACGTCAGGGAGAAAAACGATGCGGCGATCGCGGCGATAGCCTCGGATGAGACCAGTGAGGTGTTCGGCCTCAAGCTCATAGACAAGGTCATTAACGACAGCAAAACGAACACGACGCGCTTCGCCGCGCTCTCTCGTGCGCAGAACCGCCCGGCGGGCATGTCAAGCCGCGCCGAGGAGAATTTCATCCTTGTGTTCACCGTCAAAAACGAGGCCGGAGCTCTTGCACAGACGCTCAACATCATCGGCGCACACGGCTTCAATATGCGAAATCTCCGCTCACGGCCGATGAAGGGCCTCCAGTGGAACTACTTCTTCTACATCGAGGCCGAGGGCAACGTAAACAACGAAAACGGCAGGGATATGCTCCGCGAGCTGTCGGCGGTATGCGCAAAGCTCAAGCTTGTCGGCACCTACTACTCAAATCTGAAAATCGGAGAGTGACTTTACATGACCGTCCCCGTAAAAACCGACACATGGGATTATGATATAGTGCTCGAGCCCGGCGCAATCGAAAAGGCCGGAGAGCTTTTGGATTTAAACCGCCGCACGCTTATCGTGACCGACAGCGGAGTGCCCGTCCGGTACGCCGAGACGGTTGCCGCGCAGTGCAATGATGCAGTGATAGTAACTATCCCGCAGGGCGAGCAGAGCAAGTGCTTCGATGAATTCAAGCATCTCTTGCAGGAAATGCTGGACGCTTCATTTACGAGAAGCGACTGCGTCGTCGCCGTCGGCGGAGGTGTCCCCGGCGACCTGAGCGGCTTTGCCGCATCCTGCTATATGCGCGGCGTGGATTTTTACAATATCCCGACCACGCTCCTGTCGCAGGTCGATTCGTCCATCGGCGGAAAGACGGCGATAGACTTCGGCGGCGTAAAGAACATTGTCGGCGCGTTTTACCAGCCGAAAAAGGTCGTCATCGACCCCAAGGTGCTCGAAACGCTCTCGCGCCGCCAGCTCATGGCAGGACTTGCCGAGGCGATAAAAATGGCCGCGACGAACGATGCAGAGCTTTTCTCGCTCATAGAGCGCAGTGCAGACCTTACGGCCGATCTGCCGGAGATAATCTACCGTGCGCTTATGATAAAAAAGAGCGTCGTCGAGCAAGATCCTCGCGAGACGGGACTGAGAAAGGTGCTCAATTTCGGCCACACGATAGGCCACGCGGTCGAGAGCTTCAACGCAGGACGGCTCCTGCACGGCGAGTGCGTCGCGCTCGGAATGATACCGATGAGCGGCGAAAACGCGGCAATGAGAATAAGAGCAGTGCTTAAAAAATACGGTCTGCCGACTGAAATCGAGCAGACGGCGGACGAGCTTATGCCCTTTTTGAAGCACGATAAGAAAACGGGAAAGGACGGCATATCGGCGGTCGTCGTCGATGAGATCGGCGAATTTCGCCTCTGCCGCATGAGCGCCGGCGAGATACTCTCGCGTCTGGAGGGTGCGAAATGAAAAACAGCTTCGGTCAAAGCGTCTGTCTGACTCTTTTCGGTGAAAGCCACGGCGCGGCGGTGGGCTGTGTCATCGACGGACTTGCGCCGGGTATAAAAATCGACGAGGACTTCATCGCACGGCAGCTTACGCGCCGCCGCCCGTCCTCGGCGATAGATACGCCCCGACGGGAAAAGGACGAGTTTAAGATAATAAGCGGCGCATTTGACGGCAAAACGACCGGAACGCCGCTGTGCATAGTCATCCCCAATGAGAATACGCGCAGCAGCGACTATGACTACGGCCCGGCGCGCCCGTCGCATGCGGACTATTCAGCGTATTGCAAATACCACGGCTATGAGGATTTTCGCGGCGGAGGGCATTTTTCCGGAAGGATAACCGCGGCTCTCGTCGCGGCAGGAGGAGTGCTCATCCCGGCGCTCGAGGGCATAGGCATAAGCCTTGCGACGCATATTTATAAATGCGCGGGAGTTTCCGACCGTGCGTTCGGAGAAGACCTTGCGGGCGATATAAAAGCACTTTCCGAAAAAAGCTTTCCCGTTTTGGATGATACCAGCGGCGAGGAGATGACGCGGCGCATACTTCAGGCGCGGGAGGCTGCCGACAGCGTCGGAGGCGTGACGGAAACAGTCATATGCGGCGCTCCGGCCGGAGTCGGCGAGCCGTGGTTTGACAGCGTTGAGAGCGTTATATCCCACGCTGTGTTCTCGCTCGGCGGGGTAAAGGGAATAGAGTTCGGCGCGGGCTTTGCCGTCGCTGATATGCGCGGAAGCCGGTGCAACGACCCGTTCAGGGTCGAGGACGGGAAAATAATAACGACTACGAACAATAACGGCGGCGTCAACGGCGGCATAACAAACGGTATGCCCATCGTTTTCCGCTGTGCGGTAAAGCCCACGCCGTCGATAGCAAGGCCGCAGGACACGGTGGACTTCATAAAAAATGAAAACACCCGGCTGAGCATACACGGGCGGCACGATCCGGCGATAATCCGCAGGATATGCCCGGTGCTTGACAGCGTCGCGGCACTGTGCATTGCAGATATGCTCAGTGCTCGATACGGCACGGATGTGCTGACGAAAGGAGCCGACGAAAGATGAAATACGGACTTATAGGCGAGCATCTTAAGCACAGCTATTCCTGCGAGATCCACGCACAGATAGCCGATTACGAATATGAGCTGCACGAGCTTCCGCCCTCCGGGCTCGGCGAGTTTCTGAAAAAGCGTGAGTTTAACGCGATAAACGTGACGATACCCTATAAGCAGGACGTTATTCCGTATCTTGACGAAATATCCGATACGGCAAAGCGCATAGGCGCGGTGAACACCATCGTAAACCGAAACGGCAGGCTCTATGGCGACAACACCGATTTTGCCGGCATGCTTGCGCTTGCAAAGCACATAGGCGTCGATATGAAGGGCAGGAAGGTCCTCAACCTCGGCACGGGAGGAGCTTCAAAGACCGGCCATGCGCTGGCGGAATATATGGGTGCGCAGAGCGTTTACTACGTCTCGCGCAGCGGGAAAGACGGCAGCATAAGCTACGAGCAGGCCGTCACCGAGCACAGCGACGCGCAGATAATCATAAACGCAACGCCAGTGGGTATGTTTCCGAAGCAGGACGGCAGACCCATCGACATTTCGGCGTTTCCGAAGCTCGAGGGCGTTATTGACGCGATATATAATCCTCTGCGCACGAATCTGATCCTTGACGCGCAGGAGAGGGGCATCCCGGCCGAGGGCGGACTTTATATGCTCTCGGCGCAGGCGGTGCACGCGTCGGCGGTGTTTCGGGATATCCCGCTCGATGAAAGCCTTGTAGACAAGGCATTTAAGAGCGTCAAAAACGATAAGCAGAGCATCGTCCTTATCGGTATGCCCTCGAGCGGCAAAACGACCGTCGGCAGAATTCTCGCCGAAAAATGCGGAAAGCAGCTTGCCGACACGGACGAATATATAGTCAGGAAGATCGGCATGCCCATATCGGATTTCTTCGCAAAGCACGGCGAGGCGGAGTTCAGAAAGATAGAAAAGGAAACGGTGGCCGAGCTTTCGGCAACGGGCGGCAGGATCATAGCGACCGGCGGCGGCGCGGTGCTCGATGCGGAAAATGTGCGCGCACTCAAGCAGAACGGAGTTCTCGTTTTCCTCGACCGCAGACCGGAAAACCTCATCGCAACCGACGACAGGCCGCTTGCCTCGCGCCGCAGTGCGCTTGAAAAGCTCTATGCCGAGCGATATGATATATACTGCGCCGCGGCGGAGCTGCACATTGACGCCAATACCACGCCCGAAGCGGAGGCAGACGCGATATTAAAGGAGCTTGCAAAATGAAAATTCTTGTTCTCAACGGGCCGAATATCAACATTCTCGGCATCAGAGAGCCGGAGATATACGGCAGACAAAGCTATAAGGATCTGCTCAAAATGATAAGCGGACACGCAGAGGAGAAGGGCGTTACGGTCGAGTTTTACCAGTCAAACCATGAGGGAGACCTCGTTGACGCCATACAGAGGGCGTACTTTGACGGCATTGACGGCATCGTGTTCAACCCCGCGGCGTACACGCACACCTCCGTCGCGATAGCGGACGCGGTAAAGGGCGTCGGTATACCGACAGCGGAGGTGCACATCTCCGAGGTGTCCGAGCGCGAGGCCTTCAGGCAGACAAGCTACATCCGCAGCGTCGCGGTAAAGACCATATGCGGCCATGGCCTTGCAGGCTACAACGAGGCGCTTGATTTTCTTGTTGATTACATCGGAGAGAAAAATGAAGCTTAAAATAAGCCCGTCGCGGCTTTGCGGCGAGGTAAAGGCGCCGCCGTCGAAAAGCTATGCCCACCGCTGTCTGATCTGTGCCGCCCTTGCTGGGGGCGAAAGCCGCATAATCGGCATTTCAGACAGCGAGGACATGCTCGCAACGCTCGACTGCGTTGAGGCTCTCGGCGCGAGATACGATAAATGCGGCGACACGGTGACGATCACCGGCAGGCGCGGCAAAACGCCCGAGGGCGCCGTTCTGCGCTGCCGCGAAAGCGGGAGCACGCTGAGGTTTATGATACCCATTGCGCTCACGGGCGCGAGGGTACGCTTTGAGGGCACTCCACGGCTTTTGGAGCGCGGGATCGGCATATACGAGGATATGCTCGGCGGTAAGGGCATCAAGATAAAAAAGGACGAGGGCGGCATTGAGCTTTGCGGCGCACTGACGGCGGGGGAGTATATCCTGCGCGGTGATGTGAGCAGTCAGTTCGTGTCCGGCCTGCTGTTTGCGCTGCCTGCGCTTTCCGGCGACAGCGTGATAAAAGTCCTGCCGCCGGTCGAGAGCAGGGCGTATATAGATATAACGCTCGGCGTTCTGCGCTCGTTCGGCATCGAGATAAGCGAGCCCGAGCCGAACATCTTCACTGTCCGCGGCGGACAGAGATATGAAGCCGGAGAAAAAACCGTCGAGGGCGACTGGTCCAACGCCGCGGCGCTTGAGGCGTTTAATTTCACCGGCGGCAGCGTTAAGGTAACGGGGCTTAATAACAGCAGCATTCAGGGCGACAGGGTATGCCTTGAATATTTTGAAAGGCTCAAGGCTCCGGGGGCGCGGCTCGACATCTCAAGCTGCCCCGATCTCGGCCCCGTGCTGTTTGCGCTTTGCGCGGCATTGGGACACGGAGGCGTGTTCACGGGAACGCGCCGGCTGAGGATAAAGGAAAGCGACAGAGCCGCCGTCATGGCGCAGACGCTAAAAGCCTTCGGCATTGAAACGGAGCTTTACGACAACGAAGTCATAATAAAGCCGGGCGCGCTCAAGGCGCCGGCAGGTACGCTCCCGGCGCACAACGATCACCGCATCGTAATGGCGGAAGCTCTTTTGTGCAGCATAACGGGCGGCATTATCGACGGCGTGCAGGCCGTGCGCAAGAGTTATCCGAATTACTTTGCAGATCTCGGCTCACTCGGTTTGGAGGCAGAAGATGAAGCTTGATAAAAACACAAAAATACTTATACTCGGCCTCGGCCTCATGGGAGGCAGCTACGCGCAGTCGCTGACCGCTCACGGCTTTGAGGTCGGCGCGATAGCCCGCCGGCAGGAGACGATAGATTACGCCCTGCGCGAGGGAATAATAAAAAGCGGCAGAGCGGATATCGACCCCGGATACATCGCGCAGTTCGATCTGCTCATTTTCGCAATGTACCCGCACGCGTTCGTCGAGTGGATCGAGAGCTATCAGCAGTATATAAAGCCCAATGCGCTTATCACCGACGTGACGGGCGTAAAGTGCAGTATAATCTATAAAATTCAGGGCATGCTGCGGCCCGATCTTGAGTTTGTCGGCGCACACCCCATGGCCGGCCGCGAATGCAGCGGCGTTGAAAACGCACGCATGGAGATATTCGAGGGCGCAAACTACATTGTTACGCCCACGGACAAGAACACACCCGAGGCTGTTGAGACATGCAGGGAGCTCGGAAGGATTATGGGCTTTCGCATGATTGCCGAGCTCACGCCGGAAAAGCACGACGAGATGATAGGCTTTCTGTCTCAGCTTGCCCACTGCATCGCGGTCTCGCTCATGGTGTGCAAGGACTCAAAGCACCTTGTAGATTATACGGGCGACTCATTCCGCGATCTTACGCGCATAGCAAAGATAAACGACGAGATGTGGAGCGAGCTTTTTTTGTTGAACCGCGATGAGCTTGTGCGCCAGATGGATCTTTTCAGCGAAAAGTTTGAGCTTTTGCGAAACAGCATAGCGTCCGGCGACCGAGAGACCATCCGCGAGATGATGCGCCTTTCCACGGAGCGCAGAAAATACTTTGACGTAAAAAAAGAGGATAATAAGTCATGAACATGGAATTTAAGAGGAAAATGCCGACGCCGCAGGCGATAAAGGAAATGTACCCCATAACCCCGGAGCTTGCCGCGAGAAAAAAGGCGACGGATATTAAGCTCAGAAAAATATTCAGCGGCGAGGATGACAGGCTGCTGCTCGTCATAGGACCCTGCTCGGCCGACCGTGAGGACTCGGTGCTCGATTACATTTCGCGTCTGCGCCTCGTTCAGGAGAAGGTAGAGGACAAGATACTGATCGTTCCGCGTGTTTACACCAACAAGCCCCGCACGACCGGCGACGGCTACAAGGGCATGCTCCATCAGCCCGACCCCAACAGCTCGCCGGATATGCTGCGCGGCCTGATCGCTATCCGCAAGATGCATATGAAGGTGCTCTCGGAGACCGGCTTTTCCTGCGCAGACGAGATGCTGTATCCGGAAAATCACCACTACCTGTCGGATATGCTCAGCTATGTCGCCGTCGGTGCAAGGTCTGTTGAAAACCAGCTGCACAGGCTCACGGCCAGCGGACTTGACCTGCCTGTCGGCATGAAAAACCCTACAAGCGGCGACCTTTCCGTCATGATGAACTCCATCACCGCCGCCCAGCATCCGCATACCTTCGTTTATTCCAACTGGGAGGTGCAAAGCAAGGGCAATCCTCTTGCGCATGCTATCCTGCGCGGCTCGTCCAATAAGCACGGCAGAACTATACCCAACTACCACTACGAGGACATTAAGCTCCTGTGCGAGCTCTATGCGAAAAGCGGCCTTAAAAACCCGGCGGTCGTTATTGACACGAACCACTCTAACTCAGGCAAGCAGTGGGACGAGCAGCCGCGCATCGCAAAGGAGATACTCCACAGCACGCGCCACTCAAACGATATACTCCGTCTCGTCAAGGGTCTCATGATAGAGTCCTACATCGAAGACGGCAATCAGAAGCCCGACGGCGGAGTTTACGGCAAGAGCATAACAGACGCCTGCCTCGGCTGGGATAAGACCGAAAGGCTCATCTACGAGCTGGCAGAGCTGAGATAAAAAAGTAACACACGAACAAAAGAAAGGAGAATCACCATGATTGTAAGGAAAATGCTCGCACTCGGCAAAAGCGCTTCGGCAATACGCACCATCGCGGCATACGGCGATAAGCGCCGCAGCGAGATCGGCAGCGAAAATGTTTTTGACTTCAGCATCGGAAACCCCAGCGTGCCCGCGCCGGATAAGGTGAAGAACACGCTCATTGAGCTTCTCCGAAGCGAGGAGAGCCTTGCCCTTCACGGCTACACCGCCTCCCCCGGCGCTATGGCAGCGCGCAAGGCGGTCGCCGCGCAGGAGAGCAAAAGAGCCGGCTATGAGATACCCTCCGACAGCATCTACCTCACCTGCGGCGCGGCCTCGTCGCTGTCGATAGTCATGTCGGCGCTCGTCAGTGAGGGCGAGAAGGTCGCGGTTCTGGCGCCGTTTTTTCCGGAGTACAGGGTATTTGCCGAAAATGCGGGCGCGGAGCTGATAGTCGTGCCGCCCGCGGGCGACGATATGCAGCCGTTTATGGCGGCCTTTGAAAGCGCCGTCGAGCAGGGCGTCGCGGCGGTGATCATCAACTCCCCGAATAACCCCTCCGGCGCCATACTCAGCGAGCAGACCCTGAGGGTCATGGCGAAGATACTCAAGGTCGCCGAGGAGGAGCAGGGCAGGAGCATTTATCTTGTATCCGACGAGCCCTACCGCGAGCTTGTCTACGGCGATGTTACCGTTCCCTTCGTTCCGAATATCTATCACAACACCCTTGTCTGCTATTCCTACTCCAAGAGCTTATCCCTGCCCGGAGAGCGCATCGGATACATCATGGTGCCGCCCTGCGTAAAGGACAGCGGCGACGTTTTTGCTGCCGTTTGCGGCGCGGGCAGAGCGCTCGGCTATGTCTGTGCGCCGAGCCTTATGCAGCACATGCTCGCAAAATGCGCCGACGTCCGGCCGGATATCACGAGCTACTCCAAAAACCGCGATACGCTCTACGACGCGCTCAGCTCCATGGGCTTTGCCTGCGTAAAGCCGGACGGCGCGTTTTATCTGTTTATAAAAGCGCCCGGGGGCGACAGTGCGTCAGAGTTCTGCGAGAAGGCAAAGGGCTTCGAGATACTTCTCGTCCCGTCGGACAGCTTCGGCGTCGAGGGCTATGCCCGCCTTGCCTACTGCGTCTCCGAAAAGACCGTCGAGGCTTCGCTTCCGGCGTTCAAAAAGCTCGCTGAAGCTTACGGCCTGTAAAGCAAAATGAAATGAAAACGCTCCGTATGGATTTCCATACGGAGCTGTTTTTTCGTCGGCTTGTATATCACAGATATCTGAATATCTCGCTGCCGCGGGTGTTTATCCATTTAAGCTCAAGCACTGATAAAACGGTGAGCACGGCGATCGCAAGAGCCAGAAACGCGGCAGAGCCGAGCTTTGCGTACAGCAGATAATAAGCCGCACCGAGAACAGCAGCGATGGCCCAGCCGCCGAGCATCGTGATGAGAATGCCGATACTCTGCTTGACGGCGACGGCCTCGGTCTGCCAGCTGAGGTTTGGCTTTTTGAGATTTACGACGAGGCCGAAGGCAGCGACGGACAGCGTGAAAACCGGCGGCAAAATGATACACAGGACTCCGGTCACGAGGTCGGGGCGCAGCAGGATGCAGACACAGGCAGAGCAGAACAGCTCCGGGATAACGGTCAGCAGCATGTGGAGCCTGAGCTTTGCATGCAAAACCTCCTGCGGCCTTACCGGCATCGACTGCGCTATCCACAGGCTCTTGCCCTCAAGGGATATAGAGGGCGCCGTGAGGTCGTTCATAGCGCCTATGACGCATATGCCGACGGCCATCATGACGGTGAGAAAACCGTCGGGGAAGGGGAGCATGTCAGCGAGCGCAACGAGGTCCTGCCCCTTTATGAGCAGCACCGCTCCGGCGATGATAAGTATGGGAGTGCCGAGGGCGCAGTTGAGCATGTACGTCGGGCTTGCGAGAAGACGCGAGAACTCACGGTGCAGCAGGGCGGACGATGCGCTGCGCATTTTTGCCGTCTGTGCGCGGTATTCGCGCCTTGCGACCCTGTCGGAGGTCGTTGCGATCCTGATAAAGCTGTGCGCGAGAATGCGGTAGGTGATGATAAAGAGGATTACGACCGCGAGCGTCAAATACAGCATCGAAAGCAGTCCGCCCCGGCCGCAATCGCCGATGATGTACAGGATATGGGCCGAGTCCATGATCTTTTCACCGACGGTGAGGGCGTTAACTATAAGCTCCTGAAGCAGCTCGTAGGCGTTAAAGCAGACAAAGTAGTAAAGCCCGAAGAACACGAGCGAGAGGATGACGATGATGAGCGACTTGCTCTTGAGGTGCACGCTTATTTTCGCGACCACCCAGCCGAGAAGGCAGGAGAGAATAAAGACAAATACGCTCACGAGCACCGTCAGCAGCAGACTGCCGACAACGCCTTCGACGGCCGGATGCGCGACGACGAAATATACTATGACGGCGGGCAGCATGACGACGGCGCTGAACATAAGCCCCATGAGGTAAACGCCCGTAAGACGCGAGATGAGGACATACCTCGTCGGGATCGGCAGCGAGAGCATAAGATCGTTGTCCTTGGCCTTGTACAGGCTCGAATAGGTGTTGAAAACGCCGCCGAACACACCTAAAAACAGTGCTATGAGAGTCATCATGTCGAAATACAGCCAGTCGAGCCCCAGTCCGACAAACGGGGCGCACAGCATGACAGACAGCATCGTGAAGATACCGCCCATGATGACGATCATCAAAAGCGCGTACAGCACGATCAGCAGTATGCTCGTGCCCTTCGAGCGAACCCTGCCCTTCTTGCGGTCGTAGAAAAAGCTGCTGTTGAGCTCGTAGAGCTGCTTTCTCAAAAGGATCTTCAGCATGACTCATCCTCCAGCTCAAGGAACACTTCCTCAAGACTGTCGTCGCCCTTGACCTCGGCCATGGTGCCCGAGCGGATGAGCTTGCCGCCCTTTATGATGGCGACCTGATCGCAGAGCT
>ERZ1106954.804-NODE-804-length-25658-cov-5.823263_pt1 | contig 25658 bp, 24 predicted proteins | sample MGYA00403678_ERZ1106954 | MGnify/ENA primary metagenome ERZ1106954 (study PRJEB35170, sample SAMEA104062445) | human gut metagenome | biome: human gut; feature: human-associated habitat; material: faeces | place: Denmark | collected 2012-08-20 ... | reverse complement strand
TTCATCAATTCTATTAAATGTAGTTCTATGAGTTTTATCGTATTTTAGTAAATCTGATTTTGATTTTGATATATTAGGTAAAGAACAATCAGCACTATTTGTTATAGTTCCAGATGAAGATAAAATTTACTATACTCTTGTAACTATCATTCTAGGACTTCTATATAAAGAACTAGTAAAACTTGCTAATTCTACTGAAAATAAAAAATGTCCTATTGAAATTGACTGGATTTGTGATGAGTTTTCTAATTGTCCACCACTTGTAGAGCCAAGTATAGAATCAATAATTTCTGTTGCTCGTTCAAGAGGACTTAGATACCATCTTTTTATTCAAAGTTTAAGTCAATTAGACAATGTTTACGATAAAGAAGTCGCACAAATAATACTTGATAATTCTGGAATGGCTTACTTGAAAACAAACACTATGGAAACGGCTGAAGCAATAAGTAAACGATTAGGTCGTATGACCTTAGAATCTTCTTCTATAAGTCAATCTGTAAGTTTGACTAATTATAATGGAAACAAATCAACATCCTTAATAGGTCGTGATTTATTAACACCAGATGAAGTTAAAAATTTGCACTATAAAACTATTATATTTCCGAATATAGGTTATCCAATATTTAGAGATACTGTTATATATAAAAAATTATCTTGTTATTCAAGTGGTGAATTAAAAAGAAAAATAACTCCACTTGAAGATTTAAGTTATACATATTTTACAGTTGAAGATATACAAACAAAATATGATAGATTATATAGGAATAGAAATAACAAAGAGATAAATAAAGAAGAACTTTCATTTTATGACAAATTTAAGACTGAAGAAATTAATAAGTTAAATGATATTGTTAATGTCGTTAATGATTTATTGAAAGATAAAATTAAATTATTTGAATTTAAAGAAAATAATAATCGCACATTTGCCAGTTTTGAATTAAAAGAGCCATTAAATACAAAAGAATCGATATTTCTAAAAGGAAAAATAAATAAAGAAGTATATCATTTAGAAATCGACAATGGAGATAGTACAAAATCAACTATTGAAATACATTTAAAGAATCCGTTAGAAAAAGATTTAACTTTGGAAAGAAAGGTACATAACAATGTCTAGTTCTTATTCAAATACTAAAGCAATAGAATTTAGTAAAGGTGATATGATGAATAAGAATATAGAAATATATAATTATGACTCTAATGGTAATAAAGTAGATCCAAGTTTAATGGTTATAAATATAAAAGTTATATATGAGATAGTAAAAAAATATATTAAGGAGCAAACTTCTTAATATGATTTTACTTTTAAAAAAAATCATGCTAGGATGTTTTTGTAAGTTTATAGTTTCTATAAAAAAGACCTTTATAAAAGCAAAGGAGGAATTATTATAAAGGCAGGACTATATGCTAGAGTTTCTACTGATATGCAATTAGAAGGTTATTCAATAGATGCACAAAAAGAATTTTTGCTGAGCTATGCCAAAAGCAAGGAATTTACAGAATATGAATATTATGTTGATGGTGGTTATAGTGGTAAAGATTTAAACAGACCAGAAATTCAAAGATTAATTCAAGATGTAAAAGAACATAAAATTGATACGGTCATTGTATTTAAACTAGATAGAATTTCTAGAAGTCAAAAAGATACATTATATTTAATTGAAGAAGTATTTAATAAATATGGTGTTGGATTTATTTCAATGAAAGAGAACTTTGATACAACAAGTCCTTTTGGCAAAGCAATGATTGGAGTGTTATCTGTATTTGCTCAATTAGAAAGAGAAACAATCCTAGAAAGAACAAGGATAGGAATTAAAAAAAGAGCAGAAGATGGATATTGGCGAGGAGGAGGAAAAATACCTTTTCCTTATAAATATGACAGGGAGCAAGGTATTTTAATACCAATACCAGAACAAGTTGAAATATTAAATAAAATGATTTCTATGTATTTAAGTGGTAAAAGTTTTAATAATATTGGTGAAGTTGTAGGTATGGACGAAAGAATGGTAGAAAGAAGATTATTATCTATAACAAATACTGGTGTTGTTCCATATAAAGGGCAAATTTATGATGGAAAACATGAAGCCGTTGTATCAAAAGAATTGTATGAGGAAATATTAAGGGTTAATAAACTAAGAAGTAGAGAAAAATATGAAAAACATTATTTACTAACTGGTAAAATAATCTGTGGTCATTGTGGTGCAAGATATCGCTATCAAAAATGGGGTAAAAGATTAATTATGTATTGCAATTCTCAGCAATCAAGTAAAAAGAGATACATAAAAGATCCTAATTGTAAAAATAAAAGGTGGGATACATTTGAAATTGAAGATATTGTATTAGAACAATTATTTTCAATGAGTTTAGATGAAAATTTATTTAATTCAACCTTTAATATTGCAACAGTCAATGTACTTAATGAACTAAAAGATAGAAAAGAAAGAATAAATAGACAAATTGAAAATTTAATCAATTTTATTTCAAATGGTATTGCAGTAGAAGAAACTAGTAAAAAAATAAAAGAATTAGAAAAAGAAAAAACAAATATTGAAGAGAAAATCAAAAATAGTGAACAAAGGGAAAAAGCAAACAAGGTTGCTTTTGAAATGGTAAAAAGTTTAAAATCCACATGGATGTATATGACTTTTGAAGAACAAAGAAGTATTATAGAACATTTAATAGATCGTATTGTTATTGATAATAATAAAGTAAGTATCTATTATAAAATATTATAATTTTTTTTGAAGCTATTTTCTCGCACCATGTCTTTAATCCCTATTAAGCACATACTAACATTTATTTTTAATGAACTAACAATTATATTTAAATTTCCTCTTAGAATTATCATTTTGTATATTTGCCATTTAGAAGCATTTAAACTTTTCATTAGTTTTATTTTATTTTGATCAGTTGAATTAAAACCGTTTAAAATAGTTATAATACTGATTATTGTGGCTATTAGAAGTGCCATAAATATAATTGATTTTACATTTGCACCTATCCATATGATTAGTATAGGGCCTAGTGCAACTTTTGGTAAACTGTTTAAAATAGTAAGATATGGATCTAATACTTTAGATAAGAAATTATTCCACCATAATATACTAGCAATTATAATACCAATTATAATTGATAATGTAAAACTAATTAGGGTTTCGTATAGTGTAACTAATATGTGGTTAAATAAGTTATTATCTTTTGCTAAATTTATAATTGTTTTAAATATTAAGGAAGGTGATGATGCCAAAAAAGTATTTATTATTTTATATTTTGCTAATAATTCCCATATGATTATAAACGTTATAAATATAAGTATTTGTGTAATAGCAATTAAGAATTTTTTCTTTTTCTTTTTCTTTAGAAAATTAATATGTTCATTACTGTATAACATCTAAATCCTTCCATATTTTATTGCAATACACATTATAATCTTTATTTAATCTGTTACTTATTGGGTCTTTTTTGTCATCTAAATCAATTTTGTATACTTTTTTTACAGTTGATGGCCTTTTTGATAGTACTATAATTATATCTGCCATACTTACTGCTTCTCCAACGTCATGTGTAACCATTATAGTGGTTTTCTTTTCTTTTTTTATTATGTTATATACATCATTTGCAATAAGTAATCTATTTTGATAATCTAGTGCAGAAAATGGTTCATCTAGTAAAAGTATATCTGGGTTTAACATAAGTGTTCTGATAAGTGCAACTCTTTGTTTCATTCCTCCTGATAATTCGTGTGGATATCTATCTTTAAATTCATATAAATCATAGGTTTTTAATAATTCTGTACATTTATTTATTATTTCATCATCTATATTTTTATTTATTTTAGGACCTAATAAACAATTATCCATTATACTTAACCAATCAAATAACGTATCTTGTTGAAACATATAACCACATTTTAAGTGATCTTTTTCAGTTATTATTTTCCCACTAGAAACGTTATCTAATTTTGCTAAAATTGATAAGATGGTTGATTTACCGCATCCACTAGGACCTACAATCGCTACAAAATCTCCTTCATTTATAGTAAATGATATGTTTTTTAATGCTTCTATTTCTCCTTCCATATTGTGATAATTTTTCCCAACATTTTTAAATTCTAATAATTTCATTAATTATATGTGTTATCAACTAAATCATTAAATGGAACTTTTTCTTTAAGTTCACCTGCTAGTACCATTATTTCTTGTAAATGATCGAATGAATCTTTTTCTAATTTAGTTGTTTCATTCCATGTGTCTTGATTTTTATATCTATCTATTGATGTTTTTAATTCGTTTAAAGACATGTCTGGGAAAAAATTATATATTGATTTTGCGATAGTATTGGAATCATTTTCTCTTACAAATTTTAATCCGTTGTTTATTGCTTTTACAAATCCACTTATTATTTCTTTGTTATTTTTTATGTAACTACTTCTTGCATTGTAGCTAGTATATGGTGCTTTACCACCAAGTTCTCCAACAGATGCGACTATATATCCGTAGCCCTCATTTTCTACAGCACTAGCATTTGGTTCTCTTAATGATATGATAATCATTTGCTGAAAAAGTAGAGGTCTAAATTTCGACATTTTTCGTCTTTTCATATTGACAATAAGTGGCTATATGCTATAATATATTTGTATTATAAAGGATATCGCAGTTAGAAGTATGTAAGTAGATGTACTTATCGTGCGTGACGAAAAAGGGGTAAGTATTGTATGGAAGGAAAGATAAAATTAAGCACTGAGAAACTTAAACGTGAAAAAAAAGCGAAGAAGTTTTTTCGTGTAGCGTTACTTCTTATCTTACTTTTATTGCTTATTTTGTATTTCGTTATAGGTATTATTTATAATAGTGGAAATTTTAGCATAACGCTAGACAAAAACTTGTACTTCGATAAAGGATTAATTGTTTATGATGATCCGAATTATAAAGTATACAGGACTGAGTTATATGCTCTATCTCCTAAATCGTTTGACAATGTTTCGTACAAATGGCTTCCAACGGACCTTGACAATCGAGGAGCAGGTTCCCATAATGGAGATAATTATCTTGCGTATACTTTTTATGTGGAAAACATAGGCGATGATATATCTGATTATTGGAGTGAAGTTGTCATTGACGATGTTGTGAAACAAGTCGATGAAGCAGTTCGAATTAGGATTTATAAGAATGGTGATGCCGTTACCTATGCTAAACTAGGTTCAAATGGTAGACCTGAAAAAGATACTGTACCGTTTGAATCTGATGATTTAGTGGTAAGTGATTATGTAGAAAACTTTAAACCGGGTGATATTGTAAGATATACAATAGTAATGTGGATTGAAGGAAATGATCCAGAGTGTACAGATAATATCTTAGGTGGCGAATTTAAAATTCATATGGGCTTTAATTCTGAACATATTGATGAACAAGAAAAGAAAGAGGTAGATTATGAAGAAAAGAAATGAAAAACATGAAAAACGTGTTAAAAGAATGATCGTTGCTTGTGGACTTTGTGCAATAATCTTAACCGCTTCAACTTATGCATGGTTTATTGGTATGAAAACTGTTAATGTTACTGCCTTTGATGTAAAGATTGCTGCAATTGACAGCTTGTCTTTATCACTTAATGGTAAGGATTGGTCAGATACAGTTGAAATAAACGAAGCAAACCATAAAACGGCTAGTTATGATGGTAATACAAATAGTTGGGGTGGAGAAGGATTAGTACCAATGTCATCAGTTGGTAAAATAGATACAAAATCTTCAAGAATGATACTATTTGAAAAAGGAAGCTTTACGGTTACACCTGGTGGTTATAGAATTATGGCTAGCCAAGTTAAAAACGATGGTGCAGAGGAAGCAAAGGGATACGTTGCATTTGATTTATTTATCAAAAATTTATCTGGTAATGAATATTATACAGAAAATAACGTATTAAATGAGGAAGCTATTTATTTAACTCCTGAATCAGAAGTTAAAGTTAATGCCGCAGGACTTGAGGGAGATACTGCAAATATAGAAAATTCTGGTATAGAAAACTCAGTAAGAGTTGCGTTTGCTCAAATCGGACGTGTAAAATCTACTCAACCAGAAACTGCAATCACAGGTATTACTTGTACTACAGCAGGTGATGTTACAGGTATATGTGATGATGTTCATACACAAATTTGGGAGCCAAATGATACAAAGCATGTTCAAAATGCCATAAATTGGTATACAAATTCTTGTAAGAAGAGAACTGGTGCTGATTTAACATTAGCAGAATCTTACAATGGAACTTGTGGAACTGTTTCAAATGGAACAGCTTATCCTACATATGCTGTAAGTGGAACAATCATTGAAACAGACCAAGTAGATAACTATGATGGTGCTGAATATAATGGTTATGCTGGTTCTGTATCTGAAACAGCTGCTACTGGTAAATTAATGGCTTATCCATATTTTACTGATACTATGAAGAATTTAGAGGGAAATGATCGTCCACAATTTATTACTTTAGCGCCAAACAGTGTAACAAAAGTAAGAATTTATGTTTACCTAGAAGGTCAAGATGTTGATAACTATGATTTTGCTTCATTAGGAAGACAAATTTCAGTTGCATTTGGATTTACTAAGGAAAGATATTATGGTGATGATATTAATTATAATGATCAAGAACCACATGGACCAGAATTACCAACTAATGTAAATTCAAGAACTACAAAAGGTAATTAATAGTTTATAAAGAAATTTAATAGGAGGAAAAATGAAAAAGCGTAGTGAAAAGCAAAACAAAAAGATTAGAAATTTAGTGTTATTTTGTTCTTTATGCGCAATCCTACTATCTGTTTCAACATATGCATGGTTTATTGGTATGAAAACTGTTAATGTAGCTGAATTTGATGTTAAGATAGCTACAACAGAAGGATTATTCTTATCAATGGATGGTGCTGATTGGAAGTATGAATTAGATGCTAAAAATACAGCATCTTATGAGGGAAATGCTAATACATGGGCAGATGGTGAAGGCGAAGGTCTTATTCCTATGTCATCAGTAGGTGATATGGATAAAGACTCATCAAGAATGAAATTATATGAAAAAGGAAGTTTAACTGTTTCACCAGGTGGATATAGACTTCTTGCTAGTAGAGTACATAATTATGATACTTTATTAAAGGAAGGTGGAACAGAATATAAAGAAGGTAAAGGATATGTTGCATTTGACTTGTTTGTTAAAAACGTTTCAGGTGCAGAATACTATGTTCAAAACAACCCTTTAAATGAAGAAGCAATCTATTTAACTACAAATTCAACAGTTAAAGTTGCAAATGCTGGTGTAGATGGCGGTGTTGCTAATACTGGTATAGAAAACTCAGTAAGAGTTGCATTTGTTCAATTAGGACGTGTTAAAGCTGATACTACTGAAGCAGCTAATATTACTGGAATTACTTGTGCTGATAAAGAAGCAGGTGAAGGACAAGTTCAAGTAACTGGTATTTGTAGAGATGCTCAAATTTGGGAACCAAATGATGCAAAACATGAGCAAAATGCATTGAATTGGTATAAAACTTCATGCTTAAAAAGAAATGAAGATGGAACTACCGTAATGGACAAAACATCTTATGGTACTGAAGAATGTACAGCAATAACAACAACTGAAGCAGTTCCTACTTATGCTATAAGCAGAAGAATTGATATAGCTGATCAAGTTAATATTTATGATGGAACTAAGTTTAATAGTTATGTTGCTAACAGTGTGGATTATAAAACTTATGCTCAAGCAGAGGATAAATCTACTTATAAATTAGTTGATTTCCCATATTTCACAGATACTATGAAAAATATTGCTGGTGCAAATCGTCCACAATTTATGACTTTAGCACCAAATAGTATTACTAAATTAAGAGTATATATTTATATTGAAGGACAAGACATAGATAACTATGATTTCGCTTCATTAGGTAAAAAGATTACTGTAAACTTTGGTTTCACTAAAGAAAGATACAAAGAATCTGATTATCCAGATTATAATGGACCAGAAACTGGTACTGATAGTGAACATACAGATAATCCAGCTCCAGTAGGACCTTAATTTAAAAATATAAACCAGATATTTAACATTACTGGTTAATACTAAAATATATGTAATAAAGGGTAATGTGGTTAAATGTTACCCTTTATTTATATATATATGAGGTGGTGAATTAGTGAATAAGCAAATAAAATCAAATAAAAAAAGAAATATAGTAAAGAATAGTAATAAGAATAAAAGTGTTAATAAATCAGAAAACAAAAATAATATATTTCTATTAAAGAAATTCAATTTGAAAATTACCCCTTTGATAATTTTGTTATCTGGAATATTGCTTATATTCTCATCTTATGCATGGTTTTCTGTTAATTTAAATGTTAAGGTAAAAACATTTAATATGTTGGTTTCTAAAAATGGGGGACTAACAATATCGCTTGATGCAATAAATTATGATACATTTGTTGAGATATCTGCAGATAAACTTATTAAAGAACTTAAACTTACATACCCGAATAATACTAGCCAGTGGGCTGGTAATGGATTAGTTCCTGTTTCAACAAATGGTATATTGGATTCTAATTCGAATTATTATCATATATGTACAACTTCAGGTGTAAGATACAGAAATAGAACAAAGGAAAATGGTTTTGTTACTACAACACCTGCAAATGAGAGTATATCAAGAGAATTTAATAATTTCATTGCATTTGATTTATTTTTAAAGAATGTTAGTGGTTCACCTATACCTGATAATTTGTATTTGGAAACTGGCACAGAATTTGGGATAGATAATGATGCAAAAGAAGAAATGAGGGGACTTTTTAATTCTGTTAGATTAGGATTTTTGAAGATAGGAAGCATGCCAACTAATACAAATCCAACGGTTATACAGAATTTGAAATGTAATAATAATTGTGAGTCTGTAATATATGAACCAAATAGTTCAAATCATACAAATTTATCAATTGAAAGGGCTTTGCAATATGGTGTTAATTTGGTTGATGGTGAGTATTTTCCAACTTATGGTTGTATAAAAACTGGTGGACCTATATACGTTAAAAATGCTGTTAGTGGTTCTCCTAATTTAGACCCAAATTACTTTGCATTACAAAAAACGGTAAAAGAGGGTGATTTTACTGATCCACTCTTTGAGATACCGGATGGTGTGACAAAGGTAAGAGTATATTTGTGGATAGAGGGACAAGATATTGATAGTTTGGAAACAGATTCTTCTGGATCTGATATATCTGTTTCTATAAATCTAATAAAAGACACAAAGGGATATTCTGATATAGAATAAATGGGAGGTAATTATGAAAGAAAAAAGGAAAGTTGATTTTGATTTATCTGCTCTTTCGTTAAAAGAGTTAGTTGAAGTGTATCAAGATATTACCAATTTTATTCAGTTTTTAGATGAAAGTGTAATAGAAGAGGCGGGTGGAAATAATGAATAATTTTTATGAGTTTATAAAAAAAGATATAGAATCAAAAAAGAATTTACTTTCTACTTTGCCTACTAAAACTAAGACAAATAAAAGAAAATATAATCAGGAATTAGAAAAAATAAGAAAGAAGTATGATGAGTATAGGTTAAGTACTAGGAATTATTTGGTTGCGAAGAGTAAAAAAATTGATATAAAAGATAATAGAGAAGATGTTGATAAGTTAAAAAAGAAAATACTTGAGTTAAATAATGTAAAGTTTTTGTTGAACCCAACTAATACTTATTTAGAAAAGATGGGATTTGATGAACTTTTATATAAAATAAATAATTTTGATACTTTTAATTTTGATTCGCTTAACGATATAATAAACGGATTTTTAGATAAGTTTTCGTTAGTAGGTATATTACTTACTGGGGATGATTTTGATTATACTTGTTATGTACATGAGTATATGACTTCATATTTAAAGGCGAGTCGTAGTGCTTCAAAAGATTATAGTAAGGTATCTGAAATATTCGAACAGATTTATTGGGTAAATCCGGATTTAATACATCATATTGAGCTTAATTTTAGGAAACTTATAAAAATTAATGAAAAGAAATTTACTAATTATATAGTTGAACTTCAAAAAGAAGTAATGGAGAAAAATGGTATTACTAATTATGCTGCTTGTTTAGAAAAATTACAAGAACAGTATATTGATTTAAATCTTTATAAAAGGGAAAATGTTAGTGATATTATTGAGTTATCTAAGAAGAATGTAATTAATATAGAACAATATATGCCTGGAAATAAGGTAAGAACTATGGCTTTTATGTCTTTGATACCAGAGGGCATTGATTATAGTGATAATAAAACTATGAAGAAAATTTGTTTTTCGTTGGAAAAATTACGAGATAATATTGATGAATTTAATAATTATCTTTTGTTTGAACCATTATTTTTGAATTTTAAGGAGGAATATGAGAAATTAATTCCTACTGGGGATAAAAAAGAGGAGTATAAGGGTTTAAAATTAGTTTTAGATGAAATTGAAAAGAAGGAAAATGAATTAGATAAGTTAAATAAGAAAATATTTGGTGGAAGACCTGGTTTATTTGAATTTAAGAATGATAATGATTTGAAAAAACTAAAAGCAGAATCTGTTATAAAGGCAAAGGAATTATATGATTTATATAGGAAGTATGATGAGGAATATTTTAAGGATAAAGTTATGAGTATATTAAGTAATACTTTGACTGTATCTGATTTGTTGAATTTATATTATAGTTTTGATTATCTTAAGAAATTAGTTATTCAAAAAGTGTTTAAATTAACAGATTATGATAGTATAGTTAGACATAGTAAGGAATTTGATGAGTTTGCTATGAATCCAACTAATGTGATAGTTACTGGTATACCTGTGTTTGAGAGTGTAAATATACCTAGAATTATTGCTAATAAATATAGATTAAATAATATTAAAATGACTGAGGAAGATCTTAGTCCAGAGAATTTAAAAATTCTTGAAAATAAGTTATTACTGATATTAAGAGTTGATAAGATAAATAGTAGTAATATTACTATTGATGATGTTTGGTTTATTTCGCAAGTTGATAAAATTATTGAAAAAGAAAATAAAAATGCAAATGTTTAATCGTTTGTGTTTTTTTGTTTAAAATTATACAAAAAAATGTCGTATTATGTTATAATGTATTTGTATTATAGGATGGTGTAAGTTATGGATAGATTGAAGAAAATACCTAAGATATATTATTTTGGTTTATTATTATTGTTAGTAGTATTAGCAATAGTAGCAATTCCTACATTGGCCAGATATAAGAATAGGTTGTCAATAGATGTAAGTACTGTGTGGGATGGTAGTATAGCAAAATCATATAGAAAAGGTACTGGTACTAAGGATGATCCATATATAATATCTAATGGTAGTGAACTTGCATATTTTGCTAGTATGCTTAAAACTAATAGTTATGCTAATACATATTTTAAACTTAATAATAATATTGTGTTGAATGATGGAGTATTTAGTTATGATGATACATCGAAGATAATGTATACACTAAATGACAGTACATTTTATGTTAAGAATTATACTAATTATTTTTATGATAATGTTAATTATAGGGGAACTAGGATAGGAACTTTAAATTCATTTTCATCTTTAGATAAATTTAAAGGAGATTTTGATGGGAATTCTTATACAATATATGGACTTTATATGACTAATAAAACAGCAAGTGATATAGCTCTTTTTACAAATTTAGAGGGTAATGTTCATGATTTGTATTTAAAGAATACCATGTTATATGGTGGTTCTACTACTACTATAATTTCTTCTTCAAATAATTCGAATATAGAAAATATTATGAGTGAAGGATATATAATAGGAAATGATACTAAGTATTCAAATTTATCCGTTAGTATTGATAATTTGGTTTCAAATGAAGGAACTAAGAAAATAAATATTAATTATGATGCACCAAAAAATGTTATAACAACTAAAGTTAGTGGTACATGCAGTAGTTCGTGTGAATTTACTATAAATGGTAATAGTGTGAGTGCAATAAATGGATTTTCATTAGATTTGGGTTCTACTTTAGTAACAGAGCTTACTTTTGATTTTGTGACGACTACTTATAATATTTCTAATTTAAAATATGAAATAAGTTATAATAATCAAATGTCTTCTGGAATAGTTGGTAAGGCAGTTAATACAAATATAAAAAATGTAATTAATAAATCTTATGTATATAGTGGTTTAAATTCTTCTGGAATAGTTGGAAGTATGGACTTTTCATCATCTTTAATTAATAGTTATAATGTTGGAACTATTAATGGTATAAATTCATCTGGTTTAGTAAGTAGTATATCTGATAATACTTCTAATGTGATTGTTTCAAATAGTTATAATATAGGAACTTTAACAGGAACTAAAGTAAATGGTTTAATATATGAAGTATATAATTCAAATGGTATTATAAAGAATTCTTTTAATGCTTCTAATAGTAGTTATTTGATAAATACTATATCAAATTCAACTATAACTGCAGATGGGGTATATTATACAAGTGGAAGTGTTATTAGTAGTGGAACTATATCTGGAAATGTAACTAATATAGCACTTTCTAGTTTAAAGAATAAAACGTTTTTAACTGATACTCTTTTGTTTAAAGAGTTTGTTGATAGCAATGATATGGTTTCAAATCCATCAAATATATGGATTTATGAAGAAGATAATTTTCCAGTATTGTTTATAGATGACATTGTTAATCCGATTGCAACTTTACACGTTGGAACTTATTCATGGAATAATGTTGGTTATGTTCCTGATAAAATAAATTTTTCTTCTGCTATAACATTTAGTATAGAAAGTGAAGATAATTTGAGACCTATAAAAGAGTATTATTATTATATAGGAAGTGATACTCCTCTTAGAAAAGGTGAAATAGAGACGATTAGTGATTGGAAACAATATGATTCGGTTTTAAAGATAACAGAAGAGGGTAAATATATAATATATGCTAAGGTTGTTGATTATAATGACAATGTTACTTATTTAAATTCAGAGATACTTATACTTGATATGTCTGATCCAACTGTTTCTATATCTTATAATAAAAATAAATGGACAAATTTGAATGAGGTACCTGGTTATGTATATATAAATAAAGAAAGTGTATTTAAGATAGATGGTGTTGATGATTTGTCAGGTATAAGTGGGGTAAAATATTATATATCTGATGTAATACTTACTAGTGACGAGGTTAAAAATTTGGATGATTCGTCTTGGATAAATTATGATAATGGTGTTTCTGTAGATGGAAAAGGAAATTATATAATATATGCACGAGTAGTTGATAATACTAATCATATTAGTTATGCAAACTCAGATATAATATCTTATGGTGGATATGAAATAAAGAATGTGTATGTTGGAAAAAATTTATCTGATTTAGTTAATATAAATATTACTGATAAATCTAGTATTTCATTAAATTTTGTATATGTAGATACTAATGGATACAAACCTGGTTATACTCATAATATTGTATCTAATTATGTTTTGCCTAAAGGTAGTAGATTAACTATATTAGATAATAAAAATAATAAGAGATATGTGTATGAAATTACTACGGATGATGATTTTGGCTATAGTAGTAAGGGAAAAGCAATATATCCGTTTACGTTATTTAAAGAGGTTGGTAAATCTACAAATAATAATTTCTTTAAGGAATTAGAAAATGGGGATATCGATGAGAACTTTACTGTAACTCTTGATTTATTAAAAACAAATATAACTCTTGAGTATACAAACTTAAATTTGTTTTTGGAGTTAATTGATTCAAATGAAGAAACTTCAAGGCCTACAATTGATAGTACATTAAAGAATATAAATATTTATGTTAATAAGGATGCGACTGCTAGTATTTCATCAACTTATGGTGGTAATATTATTGCTTATGATTCTGATTCAACTTCAAATATTCCTTTAACTGTAAAATTAAATTATGGGTATGTTAATAATGCGTTAGTAAATGATACAGTTGTAGAAGATAAAAAACTAGGAATATCTATTAAGGTAGTAGATAAAGATAATGGTATTATTGAGCAAAAGTACTTAAAAAATATTAAGTATAAAATAGGTGATACTCTATACTCTATTGAGAATGATGGAATAGCAAGAATTAATTTGAATAATTTAGATACGTTTACTGGTAATTTAGTGATAAGTACTGTATTAGATAATAGTGAGTTATTAAATGGAGAATATTATTTTAAGATAAATAGTTATGTTTCTTATGATGGATTATATGATACAAATGTAAGTAGTGAAACAATAACTATTCCAATGACTAATAATAGTACTAGATATTCTTATAGTTTTGATATACTTAGTGATGATACTTATAAAACTATATTAAAGAAAGATTCTAATACAACTGTAAAATTTAATATTTTACAAAATGGTGGTTTTATAAATCCAAATATAAGGGTATCTCTTTATAAGAAAAATAAATTAACTGCATTTGATCAAACTTATACAATAGTAGATTTAAAAGATTATGTTACTAATTCATTAGAGAAAGTATCTGATAATATCTATTATGCAATAAAAAGTCCACTTTTCTATAATGGACAAGCTAGTACTTATAATGCATTTAATTTGAATTTTATAAATACTAATTTTGAAAATAATGGTTATAAATTAGTATTTGAGTTATATAGTGGAAGTGTAAAAATAGCTACTATTGAAAAGAAGTTTATTGTAAAGTAGGTGTGGTATGAAAAGAAAGATAATTATTGTGTTTGTACTTATAATTGCAATATTGTTTGGGTCTGGAATAACTTATTCAATATTTAGATCAAATACAAGTGGAAGCGTTAATCAAAAAATTGCAAAATTTGTATTTGAGGCAAAAGAGGTGGATGAATTAAATATACCACTTGCTGATATGTATCCGGGAGTTACAAAAGATTATAGTTTTTCTGTTACAAATAAACAGGATAGTAAAATTAGTAATGTAACTCTCAACTATCAGATAATTATTAAAACATATCATTTTATGCCTACTGTGATAGAACTAAAAAAGGTAGATGGTAAAGAGGAAACTTTGATTTTAACGTGTGATGAGAGTTTTACTAGAAACTCGAATAATGAACTTGTGTGTAATTCTCAAGTTTTAGAAATGTCACATAATATAGAATCTCTTGATAATTATAAACTTGTTGTAAAATTTCCTGAGAGTTATAATGATGAAATGTATAAAGATGTTGTTGATTATATAGATATAGCAATAAAAAGTTGGCAAAAGATATAATTAGAGGTGTAAGATGAATAAGAAAACTAAAATAATAATTATTACTGGTATTATGCTTTGCTTTTTGATATTAGTTACAAATGGATTTTCATATGCAATATATGCGTCTAAATCTGTGTGGAATCATTATTTGGAATCAAAGGAGTTTTACTTTAGTAGTGATTATTTAAAAGATGAATCGTTAAAGAACGTTAATAATTATTGGAATGGTGAGAATATAAGTTTTAATATTAAAAATAGCTCTAATAATGAACTTATTACTGCTTATGATATTAAATATAAAGTAGAATGTAGTACTAATAATCCTAAAATAACATGTAGTATAAATGATATTGGAAGTAATTATTCTGGTACGTTATCAAGTGAAAAGGCATGTGTAAATAATATAGATGATGTTGATGTGAGTACTTATGATAAATCTACTTGTGAAATAAACGGATATACGTGGAGTGATGTAGTTGCTGTTAAAGATTTGTATTTTAATTTATCTAGTGATGAAGAAATAGGTAGTGTTATAGTAACTATAAAAGTAACTAGTACTGAACCATATAAGAAGGTATTAACTGGTACTTTTGAACTTAGGAAAGATAAGAGTTTAAATGGTTCGGTAGATATGAATTATGTTGAGTATGATGGCTATAGTAGGTTAGTTGTTTCAAATAGTTATAATAAGAAAAAATGTGCTAAGATAACATGGAATTCTAGTAATTTGTTGATTGATGTTTCTTTTGATGAGCTAAAGAGTTCAGCTACTGATGTTGATGGTTATGTAAATGAAATAATAGTGTCTTTGGATTCAAAGAGTAATAGAAATTTTAAATTTTATAGAAGAGGAACAGATAGTTATACAGTAAATGATTTTTCTTTAATAGAATCAGATTGTTAATTAATTGACAATTCTATATATTTGTGTTATTTTGTAGTTATAGTAGGAGGAATTATGAAAGTAGTAAAAAAAGTATTATTAACAATTGTAGGAGTTTTATATTTTGCATTTGCATTATGTATGACTATATTATTGTTGAATTATAATAAGTATGGTATTACTCAATTTGGAGAAACGTCACTTATTATAATAAAGGAAGATGTATCATTTGATGGATACAAAAAAGGTGATTTGGTATTGGTTAAAGATACTAAGATAAAAGATTTGAAGGAAAATGATGTAGTATTTGCTTATAAATTGGATGAGAATAGAGCAGTACATGTTCAAGTTGGTAATGTTGGAAAAATTTATGAAGAAGAGCAAGCAATCACTTTTAAAAATGGAAATACTTATTCTAAAGAGTTTCTTGCTGGTAAACCATATGAAGTACATAATAATATAGGTACAGTTTTATCGGTAATTGAGTCACAATGGGGATTTTTGTTTATAGTACTTGTACCTATATTCTTGATATTTATATATCAAGTATATGCTTTAATTGTTGAAATTAAATATGGTGCCGATAAAGATTAGGATATAAGTTATTTAAAAATGACTATGCAAATATTGCATAGTTTTTTTTGTTAATAAAACAGATAAATATGGTAGCAAATATATTGTTAAAAATTGTCGAATATGATATACTATTTTATAGTAGAGGGTAGTATGTAGGAGTGGTACAAATGAATAAAAAAAGAATAAAAATAGTAGATAAGTTAATAAATGTAGTGTTAGATATAGCCATATTTATATTTGGAGTTATATTACTTATTACGTTATATAACAATATTCAGGTAAAGATACTAAAAAATACATATTCTAGTTTTTTTGGATATTCTATTTTTGGGGTGCAAACTGGAAGTATGGCAGATGCGATAAATGCTGGAGATTGGATAATAGTTAGAAATTCTAATGAAATAAAAGTGAATGATGTCGTAACTTATTATCGTGATGGAGATTTTATTACTCATAGAGTGGTTGAAGCATATAATGGAACTTATATAACTAAGGGAGATGCTAATAACGCAAAAGATGAACCAATTAGTAGGGATCAGATAGTAGGAAAAGTTGTTAAAATATTACCTAATTTTACTGTTATACAGAAAGTATTATTTAATCCAATAGTTTTAATTGCATTAATAATAACATTGTATTTGATAGGTTTCTTGTTTAAGAAAAAGAATAATATAAGTGATGAGAAAAATGAAAATAATGTATCTAAAAAAATATTAGAGTTTATGGATGTTATACTAGAAAAAGTAAAAAATAGTACAAAGTTAAAAAAAGAAAAATTATTGGAAATTAAAAAAGAAAATAAGATTAAAGAAGATAAAGCGTTTGTTGAAGAAAAAAAAGAGGAAATAAAACCAGAAATTATAAAAGAGGAAGAAGTAACTCAAGTTATAAATGAAGAGAATGTTGTAGAACAGGATGAAGAAGCTTTGGATAAAACTATGTGTTTTAGAATGATATCAGTAGATGAAGATGATATAGATGATGCGTATGTTGATAAGAGTAAGGTTGAAAACTTTGAAGTAGATGAAAAATCAATAAAAAAGGAAATTGAAGAAGTTGAGAAAGAAGAAGTAATAAAGAAAAACTTGGAAATATTACAAAAGAAAAAGAAGAAATGTAAAAATGTTATTGATAGAATAATGTTTATAAAAGAGGAACAAATTAAAAAAATAGTAGATGATTTATTAGTTGGAGAAAAATTAAAGAGTAATGAATTAACGATTAAAGATAAATTTGTTAAGGGTTATATAGATGGCAAATATTATAATTATTGCGGTGAGGTTAATGTAGAGTATAATTCAAGAAATATGATAGGTAAACTTGAAAAAGCAATGGAAGATTTAGCCAATAGTTTGGTAAAATCATATAAAGGGACTGATAAACAATTTAAGGAAAAAGTTCTTAAATATGAAATGATATTTAAGTTGATGATTAGGTTAGAGCATGATAATGAGATGCTAGATAGTATTAAATCAAAAAGAGAAACTTATGCGAATAATATAAGTAAATTTATAAAATTTAAAGAATATGAAGTTAAGGAACTTAAGTTAGTTATAAATAATATAATAAAAGATCAAAAATTATATGATGGAATGATAAAGTATACTTTAAATAAATTGGAAACTAATATGTTTACACTTGAAATGAATGAAGTTTCTAAGAATGTTTATGCAATTAGTTTAGAACATAATATTGCGTTTAGTAAGATTTATAGTGATTATATAGTTGATAAAACATATAAAGAGGGAATTGTTGCTGAGGATAAGATTGAGGTGTTACTTGCATTGTTGTTATCTAAGTTAGTTGGTAATATGTTAAATGCAGATTTTAAAAATAAATACTTGATATCAATACCAAGTAGTATGTATAATAAAGATAATAAGTTAGATGCAATATTTGATAAGTTTGATGATGAATATGCAAGAAATAATATAATTGTTGTTATTAATTATGATACTTTATCAAGTCATAAAGGTACAATTAAGAAATTAATTAAATCTGGTTATCGTTTTGCGGTTGATTTAAATAATTCTACGAAGTTTAAAGTAGGAGATCAAAGTATGTTAGAATTAATGGATTATTTGTTTTTATCTAATAAAAATCCAAATAAAGATAGTATAATGCTTTTTGTACCTAAAGAGTTGCATGTTAGAATGATCAATGAAGATATAATGAGTAAATTAGAAATTTAGTGGGGTGATGATATGAATACGTTTTTTAGATTTTTCTATGAGTTTATCTCAGTATTCTTTGATGGCTTGTTTAATGCTTTTAAAGGATTTATAAAAGGAATAACAGAGATGTTTAGCATTGGTGAGTATTCCAAAATAGTTGATAGTTATAAAGGAAACTTTAATGGTGGAGAAAAGGTTTTTGTGGTAATATCAGTTATATGCTTAATAGTTATGGTTTTATTAATTGCAGGTTTATTATTTTTCTTGATAAGAAAAATAGTTAGAAAGGCAAGTAATAATTTAAGTAAAGAAGAGTTATTAAATGAAATTGCGAACTTAAATGATAAAGTAGTTGATTTAATGAAGGAAAAAGATGAGTTAATGGCAATGAAAGTATCTCAATTAGGAATTAATCCTGAAGGTGATGAATCTGATAATTCTACTGATGAACCAGTTAAACCAGAAGATGAAATAGGACAACAGGGAATAAGATTCCCAAGATTAACTTTACTTGATGAGGAATATAAAGATTATAAGATTAAAAAATATGATAATAATTTTACATTAGAAGAGTTGATTGATGATTTCAGATGCTTTTCAGCGTCAGAATTACATTTATATTATGATAATGCAATATTAAGACCATTTTTTGCTGGACTTGCATCAAGCAAACTAATAATTTTACAAGGTATATCTGGTACAGGTAAAACATCTTTAGCTTATGCTTGGGGTAAATTTGTAAATAATGATTCGTGTGTTGCGTCTGTTGAACCGTCTTGGAGAGATAAATCAGATTTCTTAGGTTACTTTAATGAGTTTACTAAGAAGTTTAATGAAACAAGAGCTTTAACAGAGATATATACAGCTGGTTTTGATGATAATGTTCATACAATAATTTTGGATGAAATGAACTTAGCACGTGTCGAATATTATTTTGCTGATTTGTTGTCAATACTTGAAATGCCAAGTAGAAGTGAATGGCTAGTAGATATAGTATCTAGTCCATGGCCAAATGATCCTAAGAAATTAGAAAAAGGTAAGTTAAGATTGCCAGGTAATTTATGGTATATAGGTACAATAAATAATGATGATTCAACATTTATGGTTACGGATAAAGTTTATGACCGTGCTATGCCAATAGATATAAATACTAAGGTAAGTCCATTTAAGTGTCGTGAACAAGATCCAGTTGATATAAATTCAAGTTATCTTGAATCGTTGTTTCAAGAAGCGGTTGAAAAGTATCCACTTACTGATAAGGGGCTTAATCAGGTAGTTGAAATAGATGATTATGTTATTAAACATTTTAGAATTGCTTTTGGTAATCGTATAATGAAACAATTACAAACTTTTGCACCAGTTTATGTTGCTTGTGGTGGAAAAGAGATAGAAGCAATAGATTACTTTATTGCAAAGAAAATATTAAGAAAATTTGATCAATTAAGTGTTGTACTTATTCGTGATGAAATAGACCCATTTATTGCATTTTTAAATAAAAATTATGGAAAAGGTGTTATGAAAGAGTGTATTGCACACTTGGAAAATATTAAGAAAAGTATATAGTTAGGGGTTGATAAAATGACTGCTAAAAAAAATAAACCGGTAGAAACTGATGTTGATATAAAAAAAAATAGTGAGTTATTTTTAAACAAAATTGAGTCAGAGATGGATTATAAATCGTCTTATTCAAGTGAAATGCTTTCATTTGAGTGGTTAGATGAGTTAGAATTTGCATGTCCGTTCATTGATAATATTATGAGAAATCCCAAAATAGCACTTATTAAAGAAGAAAATGTAGTAAAAATTGAAAAATCAAAAAGAATTGATGTGTCTAGTGTTAAAAACTTAGCCAAACATACTGAGTATATAAATAAAATAAATAAAAGAACTAATGAAGTAGAACCAGAGAGAATACTTGATATAAGAAGTGAAGAAACATATAATACCTATGAAAATAAATTCTTGTATACCTTACTTCATCATTTAATAAGATATATTATGAAAAAGGAAGATATATTAAATAATTTATCATTAAGTGATGAAAAAGTACTTGAGTATGCTGCAGATACAGTTACTAGCAATGAGAAAATTCATGCTGAAGTAAGAGTTACAACTGGTTCTATTCCTACTAAGAAATTGGATAAAAAGATATTAGAGCAAGTTAAAGAAGCAAAGAAAAGATTAAAAAGAGTTAAGGATTATACGGCTAGTTGGCAAAGAAGTGAAATGATAAAAGCACTTGATAATGCTCATATAACTCTTATAAATCCTCCTATAAAGAAAACAAATGTAATACTTAAAAATCAAAATTTTAAGATAGCTGTAAAATTGTGGGAATCAATTTATAGTGGAGAAGAAGATGAAGAGGATGAAAAAAATAATTTAAATAGTGATGGAAATGCTATATTAAAAGGTTTTTTAGATCATTCATTTCTAATTGATTATTTTGTTTTAGATTCTGTTAATGTATCGAAAAGGGAACAAAAGAGAAAAATAGCAAAAAGAGCAATTTTGTTGTTAACAGAAGAAATACATAGAATAATATCACTTTTGATTAGCATGGGAGTAAAAATAGATGATGAGCAATTGCTTAAAATGATAGCGCAAGAAATAAAAAATGAAAGAGCACAAAGGTTGGTTGGTGCTGAGGATGTTAAAAAGAAATTTCAAAGTGCTATGGATGATTATCTAGAAAGGACAAAGGAATATTTATAATGAAGAAGTTGAGAGAGAATAAAGTATACAAAATAATAAAAACAATATTTAATGTGATAGTGTTTACTATGTGCTTTTTGTTTTTGGTAGTAGTATGCTTGCAGAGATTTAGTAATAATAAAATATCACTATTTAATTATAGAATGTTTACAGTAGCGTCTGGTAGTATGGAACCTGAATATAATATAGGTGACGTTCTTATTGCAAAAAAGAAAGATGCAGATAAGATAAAAGTTGGAGATACTATAAGTTACCTTGGTGAAAAAGGTGGATTTAAAGATAAAGTAATTACGCATAGAGTTGAATCTATAGAACAAGATGAGAGTGGTAATTATATATATCATACAAAAGGATTAGTAAATATAGTTGAAGATCCTACAGTATATTATAGTCAAGTATATGGTGTAATAGTTTATAAAACAGTAGTGTTATCATTTATATATAGATTAATTGCTACAAAATATGGTTTATTTATATTTATCATATTGCCATTGTTTTATATAATTGGTTCTGAAATGGTTTCGTTTTTGTTAAACAAAGAAGAGAAAAGAAGAAAAATAGGGTAGAAAAGGAAGTGGGAGCAGTGAAAGATAAATTAAAGGTGTATGTTAAATTGAATTTATTATCAATATTTTTCATTGCTATTTCATTTATATCCATTACTTTGGCATGGTTTGCTTATAGTGGTTTAGCAACCGGTTCAATGGAAATGGGTGTAAAAGCATGGAATTTAGAATTTCAAAAGAATTCGACTGCAATATCGAATGATATAGTAATATCATTATCTGATGTTTATCCTGGAATGGAAACAGTTTATGAGAAAGTTGATATTAAAAATTTCGGTGATTCCGATGCACAAATTAACTATTCAATCACATCTGCAAGAATATTAGATGATGAATATAAAGGTGATGAAATAGGCGAAGATAAGTTAAGAGATTCACTTGCTCATGATTATCCATTTCATGTTAATATTAATTTAAGTAAAGAATATGCACTAAAACAAACTGGAGAAAGTAGTTTTGAAGTTGCTATATCTTGGCCTCTTGATTCTGATAATGATAAGCTAGATAGCATTTGGGGTAACAAATCTTATGAATTTTCAAAAAATGAAGAGCAAAGATATCAAAATGATTCTACTTATCAAAAGAGAACACCAATTAAAATAGTAATTTCTATTAAAGCAGAACAATATATTGCTAATAATAATTCAGTAGATTTCGATTATGATTTAGGTAAACAAATTTTATATGATGTTGTATCAAACAAGTTATGTAATGAGGTAAGCGATACTTGTTTACAAACATATATACTTGATGTAAGTAGTAAACTAGGAGATACATCAGTAATACTTCTTCCTACATTGTATGGAACATATGGAAGTGGTGTATATAGTGATTATGATACAGTTCTATCTAATATAGTAAAAGATTGGAAAGTCACAACAAGAAGTTTAGAAATAGGAGATATATTAAAACCAATATCAAAAGATATACTTAATTCTTATATTATAAGAGAAGGACTTTCTAATGAAGTAATAGGTACAATAAATAATAATGAGAGAGTAGAAAGTATAACAAATAAAGTAATAAATAGAGATGGATATTTTACATTTGATAATTTAAAATATAATTATTTAGTTACTAATAGGTGTTATTGGATAAATAAAGAATATGATAATAATAATGCGTTTGCATTTACTAAAGCAGACGAAAAAATTTCGAAAATTTATAAAAGTTCAAAAAATGAAACATGTAATATAATACCAGTTATAATTGCACCTAAAGCAAATATATATGAGTGAATATATGTGAAGAAATAAATTTACTAGTAATACAAAAGAAAAATATTTGAGAATTCTGTCTATTGATAGAATTCTTTTTTTATTGTCTGTTAAATGCTAGAAAACTATAAATAGAAGGAGATAAGGATATGAGAAAAAAGAAAAATGCATTTACACTAATAGAACTACTTGCAGTAATAGTAATACTAGCAGTAATACTAGTAATATCAATACCAAGGATATTAGATGTAATAGAAATATCAAAAAAAGATTCATTTAAAACATCAGCACAATTAATAGCAGATAGTGCAGAGAAGAAATATGTAGAAAATAAACTAAATAATATTGATGAAGAAATAACATGTGAAAATGTAACAAAACTAAGTAAAGAGGATTATGAAAGTTGTAAAATAACTTTTGATAACGAAGGAAATGCAAAAGTAACAATAGAAGGAAAAGGTAAATTTAAAGATTTAGCAATATGTAATGGAACAAAAACAAGTGTAGAATTAAGTGATACATGTTCAACTGATGCGAAGTATTTTGCTTATGAGGATGTAGAAGGTGGAGTATCTATAACAGGATATAGTATAGAAGGTGGACTAAATGTAGTAATACCAAGTAATATAAATGGTAAACAGGTAGTAGCAATAGGAAATGATGCATTTACAACAGAAGGTGTAACACCAACTGGAATAAGTACAAATAAGATAGAATATAATATACAACCATTATATAGTAAAAAAGATAATTATGAAGTGGTTCCGTTAGCGATTTATACACCAGTTGGTTTAGGAATAACAAGTGTAATAATACCTGATACAGTTATAAGTATAGGAAATTACGCATTTTATGGTAATAAACTAACAAGTGTGACAATACCAAACAGCGTTACAAGTATAGGAGATAGTGCATTTTTTAAAAATGATTCATCTAATCCAAATCTAACAAAAATAATAAATAAAACAGGTAATGCATTTAATTGGGGTTACATAGTAAGTGCTGGTTCTGATTATAACTTTGTAACTGGTACAGTTGTAAATAGTAATGGTAATGTTGAAGTAGTAAGTGAATAATATATAAAGATAGAATAATATACGTATAAATTTTATATTTAAGTAATTTTATATTATAATTAAATCAAAATAGGAGTGATTTTACGAATAAAGAATTTAATAATAAATGTATTGGAAAACAAAATATAATACAAAAAGGTCAGAGTTTATGTAAAGATAATTTGTGTAAAAATCAGTTAAATATATATGAAAATATAAAGTTTGAAAATAACAAACTAAGTTTTTGGGGTAGTAATTGTATTACTGCATCTGATGGAAAATTTGTAAGTTCTGATACAATAAGAAAATTTAATTTAAGTATAGAAAATGATAAAGTAGTCATAGATACTATAGAAACTATAGAAGGATATGTATCAGGTGCAGTATGTTAAAATTCACTTTAAATAGTGAATTTTTTTCGTAAAATATATAAAAAATGATATAATGATATAGAGGTGAATAATGTGCTTGAGATAAAAAACTTTAGCAAAAGCTATTCTAATGATAAAATAGTAGTAGATGATATATCATTAAAAGTTGATAATGGTGATATATTTGGTTTTGTTGGACACAATGGTGCTGGTAAAACAACTACTATTAAATCTATTGTAGGTATTCTTTCATTTGAAAAAGGCGATATTTTAATTGATGGAATCTCTATTAAAGATAATCCTATTGCATGTAAAAAGAATATTGCATATATTCCTGATAATCCAGATTTATATGATCATTTAAAAGGAATTGAATACTTAAATTTTATAGCCGATGTTTATGGTATAAGTGTAGAAAAAAGAGAAGAATTGATTAAGAAATATGCTGATATATTTGAAATTACAAAAAATTTAGGAGATATTATTTCATCATATTCTCATGGTATGAAACAAAAACTTGCTATAATATCTGCTTTAATACATGAACCAAAATTATATATATTAGATGAACCATTTGTTGGATTAGATCCAAAAGCAACACATTTATTAAAAGAAATAATGAAAGAAAAATGTAAAGAAGGTTGTGCATTCTTTTTCTCAACTCATATATTAGAAGTAGCTGAAAAACTATGTAATAAGATTGCTATTATAAAAGAAGGAAAAATAGTTATAAGTGGTGAAATGAAAAAAATAGTTAAAGATAAGAGTTTAGAAGATATTTTTTTGGAGTTAGTAAATGAATAATTTATTTTTATTAACTAAAATAAACTTGTTAGGTACTTTCAAAAAAAATTCTAATAAGGGTT
>ERZ1106954.803-NODE-803-length-25659-cov-11.584948_pt1 | contig 25659 bp, 10 predicted proteins | sample MGYA00403678_ERZ1106954 | MGnify/ENA primary metagenome ERZ1106954 (study PRJEB35170, sample SAMEA104062445) | human gut metagenome | biome: human gut; feature: human-associated habitat; material: faeces | place: Denmark | collected 2012-08-20 ... | reverse complement strand
TCTGGTTATGGATACATGCAGGCAGATTGCGGACGGGGAAATCATCAAAGATGTCAAAATTCTCAAGGCAGATATGGGAAACGGCGTTATCGTTCTCGAGCCGATCCTGAGCGAAGGCCTGTATTACAAAGTAATTGAAGAACTCATGGGTGCGAGCGTTACAAACGACAGTCAGCTTTTCATGCTTCTTAAGGAATATGCAAAGGCAAAAAAAGCCTACGATAATTTGAAGAGTGCACTGGATCAAGTAGCGACAGCCGGTTACGGAATCGTAGCACCGAAGCTGTCCGAAATGGTGCTCGAAAAACCGGAAGTTTTTAAACAGGGAAGCAAATACGGCGTAAGAATGAAGGCAAAAGCACCGTGCCTGCACATAATAAAGACCGACATCACCACGGAAGTTTCTCCGGTTGTGGGAAGCGAAAGTCAATCGGTCGACCTTGCGGAATACCTTACCGAGCAGTTTGCAAATGAAGAAACCGATATCTGGGAAACCAACTTGTTCGGAAAAACGCTAAAGGAAATGGTTACCGAGCAGATGGAAAGCAAGGTAAACAATGTGCCCGAGGCAATCCGCGGAAAAGTGCAAAAATCTTTACAGAGAATCAGTGATGACGGCAAAGATTACTTTATATGCATAATCTTATAAAAGGAAAAGGTCGCACAAGGTGCGACCTTAAATATTATTAAACTTCTGATTTGAATTCCTTAAGCGGCTTTAAATCAAAATTTCCTATTGATAGTTTTTCACCTTTTTGAAAGGCTTTACCTCTTGCTTCTTCAACTGTAAAAACAGATGCACATTCAGGGCATACAAGAAAATATACATTTTTGCAGTCAAGAAGCGTTGCTTTAACTGCAAGGTGCCTTTCAAAATTTGAGAAAACTCCAAAATTAACTTTATTCTTACATTCGGGACAAACAATTGAAACTGTTTCTCCTCTTTGATGCACCCATCTTGAGTTGCCAAGTCTAAATTCCATTTTAATCACCATTATTATTTTACTATAAAATTAGGATGTGTTCAAGTGTATAAAAAAATTATTTTATCAATATTTCTTACTAAAAAATCAACACCTGACTTTTTAGGATCATAAAATAAACCTATAAAATTATGACGTAACAATTTTAGTTTATATAATGATGATGCAACTAAAGTTTCAGCTAATGTGGCTAAACATTTTTTATTATTTAAATTATGTATTAGATATTGATATATTTTATCAACTCTGTGCTTTGAATTTATATATTGTTTTGCTTTTTCATATGTCTGGTTATATGTATTTAAATTTTTATTGTCATAAAATTCATCAACATCATAATTATTTCTTACCAAACTTACAACTAGATAACAAAAATAGCCTCTTAATTCATTTAAGAGACTATTTTTCTACGTAGTTGTCCATATTAGTTTTTTTTTAGCATTTTTTAATTCATCATAGTATTTTGCTATCAATTCATCTAATTCTATGCTTAATTTATATGTAATATTATAATCATCGCCTTGTTCAATACTCTTATTTAATTTATCCCTCAATTTACAAATTTCTTCATTTAACATACTAATCTCTCCTTTTTATTTGATTATCTTTCGTATATCTATAAATTAACACATTATTTTTCTCAAGTCAAGTATTTTCAAGGCATTCTGGCAACTTTCGTATGACATTTTATTTCTTTTTTCGACACGATATTTTATTAAAAAACGGTATTGTTTTATTTTCTTAACCAACACCGTTTTTATTACATTTTTCACAAACTTAAATTTTTGTTGTTTTTTAACTTTTTACAATAGAAAGTACCATTTTTTCCTCTTTAAATACATCATTTAACACTTGATTTAAATATTCTACATTTATCCCTTCTATTTCCTCTATATAATCAAAAGAATTAATTCCTTTAAAATAGTCTGCCAAGAACATTCTTGCTATGTCCTGTACATCATTGTATTCTTTTACATATCCTCCATAAATCATTTTCTTTATTCGTTGAAAATCTCCCTTAGATATTCCTTTTTTCTTCATTTCTTTTACTTTTTCTTTAAATTCATTATATAAAGTTTCTGGTTCCTTCGATTGACCTGTTATCAAAACATGTGCATAGGTTTTTCCAAATTCATAATCTAAACTTGGCTGTCCATGTATTATCCCTTTATTATATAATTCTTTGTATAATTCTGAACTTCTTCCAATTAAAAGGTTTAACAAAATTTCTATAGAAATATGTTTTTTTACTATTTCTTTTGAATTTTCCATAGATTTTTTATTAATCATGTCTTTAATTCCTATTGTATAAAGCGGTTGGCTTACTTCTAATCTTTGTTCAATAAGCTCTTGGACTATTGTCTCTGGTTCCTCTGGATAAATTCTTTTAATTTCTCCTTGATTCTGATTCTCTATAAGACGTTTTTTTACTTCACCTATTATTTTCTCTGGTTCAAAATCACCTGATATAACTAAAACCATATTAGATGGATTATAAAAAGTTTTATAACATTTATATAAAATTTCCTTGTTTATTTTTCCAATTGTTTCTATCGTTCCTGTAATATCTATTTTTATTGGATTATTATGATACATTGCTTGCATCGCATTTAAATATACTCTCCAATCTGGATAATCATCATACATCATAATCTCTTGTCCAATAATTCCCTTTTCTTTCTCAACATTTTCATCTGTAAAATATGGATGCTGCACATAATCCATTAATTCATCCATTGCAGGATAAAAATTATCCGTACTTTCAAACAAATAGGCAGTATGATCGTTAGTTGTATAAGCATTTGCATTTACTCCTAATGCAGTTAATACATCTAAACTATTTGTTCCATTTTCTTGTTCAAATAATTTATGTTCTAAAAAATGTGCTACTCCATTTGGCACTTTAGTTTTTTCCTCTTCTCCTGGAACAATAAATTCACTATCATTCGAACCATAATTAGTTCCCCAAATCATATATTTTTTTTGAATTCCTGGTTTAGGAATAACCATAACAGTCAATCCATTTTCTAATTTTTCTATATAAAGTTTTTCCTTAACCTTTAAATTTTCAATTACTTGCATCTTTATCTCCTTTCTATTTATTGACTCATTATAATCTAATCCTTTAAGAAATATATTGTATTAATACTTACTTTTCTTGCTATATTTATAACATCTTCTTTTTGGATTTTCTCAATTTTTTTAATATATTCTTCTGTAGAAACTCTTGTGTTTGTTAATTCTTGACCAAAATAATAACTAATTTGAGTATCTTGTTCATCATCTATCGTCTTAATAGTTGCTAGAATTCCTTTCTTAGCATTTGCAATATCTTCTTCTGTAAAATCACTTTGTTTCATATCTTCAATTTGTTGTTTTATTAAATCTAATGCTTTTTGATAATTTGAAATTTCAATTCCACAATTTACAAATATAATGTTTTTATGACGTAAATAGCTTGAACTCGCCACATAAGCTAAATGTGCCTTTTCTCTTACATTTTGAAACATTTTAGAATTTGCTGTTCCTCCTAATATACTGTTATATATAACTGTATCATATTTTAATTCTTCATTATCGATGTTAACATCTAATCCTAATATAAGTTTTCCTTGTGTTACTTCCATAGATTCTGTAACAATATTTTCTTTTTCTTTAATTTCATTGTTATCTATTTTAGGAATATTATAATTTGGCTTTCTTCCTTCTAATTTTTTTATATTTTCATTATTTTCTATCAATGTATCTGTATTTTCTTTTATATTTCCTGACACAAATATGTCTATTTTACAAGAATTAATTAAGTTTTTATAATATAAGTATAGTTCTTTTTCATCTATATTATTTAAGTCCTCTACATATCCAAATTTATATAACCCAAATGCTTTTTCTCCATACATTTCTTCAATACATCTGTCAATTGCATATCTGGCTTTATTATCTATTTTTCCAACTATTTTTTGTTTTAAATTTTCTTTTTCTTGTTCTATATATTCCTGCTTAAATCCTTCACCTTCTGTATAAGGATCAAATACAATTTCAAGTAATTTTTGTATAGCTTTTTTTAACATTTCATCATTATTTTGTGGTAAAAAATCATCATTAATTACTTCTATATAAAATTTTAAAACTTGATTATCTCCTGTTTTATCTAATCCGCAATCAAAGCTTGCTCCATACATTTCTTCCATTTGCTTGCTAATTTCTTCTTGAGTTGGCATATTTTTACTACCTCTTCTTAAAAGCATTGAGATTAATGCATTTTTTGTAACTGTTTTCCTATTTAATTCTGTTGTTAAAAAAACTGCTAACAAATTTGTTTTAAATTTATTAGTATTTATAGTATGAATTTTAATTCCCTGCTTTAATTCATTTTCTTTATATTTCATCTAAATTCCTCCTTCTTTATTTTATTATACACATTTTTTAAATTTATAATTCTTTTAAATAATAATATATTTTTTAAAACAAAAATTGGAAGTTAAAAAGTGTATATTTATAATACCCCATTATACTTCCAATCCCTAATTTTCTAATTAAATTTTCTTTTTCTAGCTGCTTCTGATTTTTTCTTTCTCCTTACACTAGGTTTTTCATAATGCTCTCTTTTACGAACTTCTTGTAAAACTCCATTTCTTGCACATTGTCTTTTAAATCTTTTTAAAGCATCTTCTATATTACCATTATTAACTTTTATCTCTGACATTTATATTCCCCTCCTTCCGGCCCATACGAAACTGTATGTGGGATAACCCTTATAACGATATCCATTATAACCTAAATTGGCATAACTTGTCAATAGTTAAAATTCAAATAATACAGCTTTATTTTCTTTTAATGATTTCTTAACATCTATAATCCTTTGATTACTAGATCCTCTGAACCTTAACTTTATATCCTTTTTGTCTTCTTCGAATTTTCCATCTACTAAAACATCTATATATGATAGAATTTCTGGTGTTTCTTTCCAATTATTATACATTTTTCCCATAATATCTGTTTCAAAGGTATAACCTGAATAACACCAAATGTTTTTGTCCGGGAATTTTTCTTTTACTCTCTTTAAAAGTGGTAATAATCCTTGTTGATTTACATGTTCTAGTGGTTCTCCTCCTAATACTGATAAACCTGAAACATAAGAATGATCTAATTCTTTTATAACTCTATTAATTTCATTTTCTGTAAATTCATTTCCATAATTAAAATCCCATGCTTCACTATTAAAACAATTTTTACAATGATGTGTACATCCACTTACAAAAACTGAAACTCTAACACCTAAGCCATTTGCAATATCAGCTTTCTTTATATCAGCATAATGCATATTATATCATCTTCTTTCTAATAACTAGTTTAAGAAAGGTAATAAACTTTTCACAAAACCATTTGTTGCTGGAATAAACCATAATACAACAATTAATATTCCTACAATTAGTATAGTTAATCCACCTGCAATAAAATCCTCTTTTTGTAATTTTCTTTTTTCTCTTTTAGGCATATTCTTAAAAGTAACTGAAACTAAATCAACTAAACTCATAAAAGTTCCTACATTATGTGTGGGCATTTGTTCTTGAGCATAATCTTCTTTTCTATTTTTCTTTTTAGTATCAGCTTTATAATTTGTATTTTTTTCTTTTTGTTTATAAACCCTTTGATTATATATATCTTCCTCTTTTTGTAATTCTTTATCATATTGTTCTCTTAAAAAGCCATCAGAAAGTATTTTATATGCTTCATTTATATTTCTTATCTTTTCTTCTGCCTTTTCTCTTTCTACTCCTACATATAAATCTGGATGATACTTTTTTATTAATACTTGATGAGCTTTTTTTATTACTTCTTCTGATGCCCTAGGATTTACTTCTAATATTTCATAATAATTTTTCATTAGCTTACCTATTTAATGTACCTTTCCTTTATTATTATTCATATTTTATACTAAAAAAATGAAAATAGCAATATAAAATTGCTACTTTCATTTTTTATTTTTTGTATTATACAAATTCTTTACAATTATTCTTTTCCAAAAATCGCTTCAAATTCATCTGCTTCGATTTTTTCTTTTTCTAAAAGAATACCAGCAACTTGATGCAACTTATCTATATTATCAGATAATATTTGTTTTGCTCTATTATATCCTGTATCTACTATTCTTTTTGTTTCCTCATCTATAATAGCTGCTGTTTCTTCTGAATACTCTCTACCTTGAGCAATATCTCTACCTAAAAATACTTGTTCTTGATTAGAACCTAGCATTAAAGCTCCTATTCTATCACTCATTCCATATTTTGTTACCATACTTCTAGCAATTCCTGTTGCTCTCTCAATATCATTACTTGCTCCTGTTGAAATATCATTTAAAATTAATGCTTCTGCAACTCTACCACCAAGTAGTGAAACAATATTTTCTTCCATTTCTGTTTTTGACATAAATGATTTATCTTCTGTTGGACGATACATTGTATATCCTCCAGCCATACCTCTTGGTACAATTGATATTTGATGTACTGGGTCTTGTGTCTCTAGATAATGACTTACAACTGCATGACCAGCTTCATGGTAAGCAACAAGTCTATTTTCTTTTTCACTTCTTACTTTTGTCTTCTTTTCAGGTCCCATAGTAACTTTTACCATAGCATCTTCAATTTCTTTCATTCCTATTTCATTTAAATTTTTTCTTGCTGCCAATAATGCTGCTTCGTTTAATACATTTTCTAAATCTGCTCCAGCAAATCCTGAAGTATTTTTTGCAATAACTTTTAAATCAACATCATCTGATAATCTTTTTCTTCTTGAATGTACTTCTAATATCTGTTCTCTTGCTTTTACATCTGGTAATCCTACTACAATTTGTCTATCAAATCTTCCTGCTCTTAGAAGCGCTTTATCTAATACATCTGGTCTATTTGTTGCTGCTAATACAATAACACCTTCATTTTCTGTAAATCCATCCATTTCAACTAATAATTGATTCAATGTTTGCTCTCTTTCGTCATGACCTCCACCAAGTCCAGCTCCTCTTTGACGTCCAACAGCATCTATTTCATCAATAAATATTATACATGGTGCATTTTTCTTAGCTTGATCAAATAAATCTCTTACTCTTGAAGCACCAACACCAACAAACATCTCTACAAAATCAGAACCACTTATAATAAAGAATGGAACTCCTGCCTCTCCTGCTACTGCTTTTGCAAGCAATGTTTTACCTGTTCCTGGTTGACCAACAAGTAATACTCCTTTTGGAATCCTTGCTCCCATGTCTGTAAATTTCTTTGGATTTTTCAAAAATTGTACAATTTCTTCTAATTCTTCTTTTTCTTCATCAACACCTGCTACATCTTCAAATGTAATTTTATTTTTTTCTGCTGGTGTCATCATTCTTGCTCTATTTTTTCCAAAAGACATTGTTTTACTTCCTGGATTTCCGTTGTTTGCTCCACCCATCATGAAGAACCAGAAAATAAAAAATATAATTAACAATCCAAATGGTGTTAATAAGCTAAGTATTGTAATAAATATTGATTCTGATTTTTCCTCTAAAGTAAATGCTCCTTCTTTTAAAAAGTCCTCCGTATATGCCATAAAGCTCTGCATGTCTGGTATATTAACTTCTTTTCTAATTTTTTCATCTTTTAATTGCACAGTAGCTTTTTTCCCATCAGATTCAACTTGAATTGATTCAACTTTACCACTATTAATATCTGCAATTAAATCTGAATATTTCAATTTTGAATCACTATTTTCTACAATAGATGATAATACCACTATAAATATAATTCCTATAATTAGCCACATTGCTAATGTTTTAATTCCGTTTTTCAAAATTATTCCTCCTTTGTCCTATTGAATACCTTTCTAATCTACTATAAACAAGAATTTTTTCATTCAGGTTAATTCCTTTGTTTTTTATAACACATAAAATTAGGTTTGTAAACTATTTTTTTATGACTTTTTTATTACAACCAAGCTACCTGCATAAGTTTTGTTACGGCTACTTATCTTTGGTCTAAAAAATAAATTTTATGATCTTTTACTAATACTTTTATATTTTTATTTGGAGTTAAATATTTGTTTCCAATATTATTATCACAAAGTTTTATAATATCGTCCACATGTACTTTTTCAATTCCCTTTGTAGTACCAAAAATACTCATTATAGTATATAACACAAGCCTAGATTTTATTACTTTTTCTAATTTATTAAATTTTTTTAAATCTAAAACAATTTCTTCATTACTTTCTGCTAATTTTAAATCTTCAAAATTTCTTTCTACTTGTTTTTCAATATATTCCTCTTCTTCCCCTACTAATTCAGATAGTCTATTTAATGTATTTATTATATTAGGATTAAACTCCTTTTTTATATACGGAATTAATATATTCCTGATTTTATTTCTTGTATATTCATTTTCAAAATTTGTTTTATCAATTCTAGGATCTAAATTTTTTTCTTTACAATAATTTTCAATCTCTGTACGTTCACACTCAATTAATGGTCTTATATATTTTTTTCTTTTTGGTTCTATACCCTTTAATCCTGTAATTCCACTACCTCTCATAAAATTCATGATTATTGTTTCAGCTTTATCATTTTTATTATGAGCAATAGCTATTTTATTTGAATTAGTATAATCTAGGATTTCATCAAAAAAATCATATCTTGCATTTCTTCCAGCTTCTTCTGTACTTATTTTATTAGTATTAGCAAGTTTTTTTACATCTATACTTTTTGAATAAAATTCAATGCCTTTTTCTTCACAAAATTTTTTAACAAAATTTTCATCTTCAATTGCTTCATCTCTAATCATATGATTTATATGTGCAACTACTATATTAAAATCTAATTCTATATCTTTTTCTATTCTTAAATCATTTAAAATATTAAGCATAGCTATAGAATCTGGTCCTCCAGATACTCCTAAAACTAGTTTATCTCCATTTTCTATTAAATTGTATTTTTTTATTGTTTTTAATACTTTATTCTTCATACTTTTTCTTCTCCACAAAAATAGGTAATATTTATAATTAATATTATCTATTTTACTATATTTTGCAATACTTTTCAAGAATAATTTAATTTATGGTTTGTATAAAATTTAATTTACTGATAAAAATATTTTTGATAGAATTAATTTTATTCTTTTTTGATTCACTTCATATCTATCAAATTAATATAAGGACAGAGCATATTTTTGCTCTGTCCTTGAATAATTGCTTCGGATATTTTTTATCAGTTTCCAAAAACATCTATATGTATTTTGTTGGATCTATGTCATTTCCATATCCACTTGCTTTTCTTATCTCAAAGTGTAGATGATGTCCTGTTGAATTTCCTACATTCTGATCTGTCTTAGGGTCTCCTCCTTCTAATCCTATTGTTTCTCCTTGTTTTACCTTTTGACCTTTTTGTACATCTATTTTTGATAAGTGTGCATAGAAACTATATATTGTTTCCCCATTCACAACATGTTTAATTTCTACACTATTACCAAATCCTTTTTGTACTCCTGCATAAGTTACTTCTCCATCTGCTATTGACAATACTTCTGCATGATGTGTTCCTGCTATATCTATTCCTGTGTGTTTTTTTACTTCTCCTGTTGTTGGATGTGTTCTTGTTCCATATGCAGATGTTATTGTATATTGTCCTTTTAATGGTTTTACAAAGATTTGTGATTGTCCTGTTGTACCCTTATTTTCTTCTACTACTGCCTTAGACTTAACTTCTGAGCTTAATGTTGATTCTGTTGAGTGTGTTACTATTGAATTTGCTGTTGTCGATGGATTTGGATCTACCCATTGTTCTGTTGTTTTTGTTTTTCCATAATTTTCTTTTAAGATGTTTCTGTCTAGTTTGTTTACTATGCCATCTTCATTTAAGTCATATTTTCCTTTTTCATCTTTGTTATCTTGTGTTATTTCTCCATAGTTTTCTATAATGTTTGTTAAATCTTCTATTTCTATTTCTCCATTTTCGTCTAGATCTCCTGCATAGATATAGATATCATTTATAGCAATCGTTTCTCCATCTTTTACTAATACATTTGTCAATCTATATTCTAAGTATGATGTTTTTGTTACTACTATGTCATATTCATCTGGTTTTAAGTCTAAAGTATAACTTCCATCTAGTTTTATCTCAATTTCTTTAATTAACTCTCTTGGATTATCTGCATCATTTTCGTTTCTCGTGTCTGATGTTTTATATACCTTTATTGTTGCTGTTTGATTTGCTTGATCTGATGCTTGTGTTATTACTTTTCCAGTTATTGCAGGTTGTCTCTTTTGTATTCTTACTATGTATTCTTTTTCTTCCCCTGCTCCATTTTTTACTGTTACAGTAACATCTGTTATGTTTTCTTTTAAACTTATATTTTTCTGATTTGATGGTGAATCATATGATGTCTCTCCATTTGTATCTTTTATTTTTACTTGTGATGTTTCTGTTGTTACTTCTGCCCATAATGAGCTGTTATCTTGGCTATTATCTACTTCTACTAAATACATTCCATCTTCTCCTTGAGTAACTTCTTCATCGTCTACTTTAATTTTCACTTTCAAATCTTCCAATATATCTGGTTCTTCTATTTCTTTTATTTTTAAAACATAATCTTTTTCTTGGTCTATTTCTCCATCAAACATTGCGGTTACTTTTATTGGTATTTCTTTGTCTGCTAGTGAGCAATTTGTATATATATTTTCTCCTTGGACACCTGTGTTTCCTTTTATGCTTACATATTCATCTGGATTACTTGCTATTGCTTTTATTTGAGCCTGTGTTGTTCCTTTCTCAACACCAATTTCAAATGTCTTATCATCTACCTTAGTCGCTAATCTTCCATCTAAATATACTTTTTCTAATCCTAAATTAGGTTGTGCTTTATGGATTGTTAATGTACTAGTTCTTATAGTTCCGTCTATTGCTGTTACTGTTATTGTTTTTACTATGTCTCCATTTGGTAGGATTACGTTTTCTTCTAATTGTCCTTGTTTTTCTTCTCCTCCCATTGTTACTTTTGCTAAAATATTTGATAATACTATTTTTACTTTTGCTATTTCTTCTGATGATTTTACAGTTACTTCATAGTTTCCACTTTCATCTTCAATTATGTGCTTATTATTTACTTCTAACCATTGTATTTTTGTATCATTTGATAAACGTACAAACATTATATTATATGTTTTTGTCACTGTTCCATCTTGTGATGTTATTACTAATGGTACTGTTATTGTTCCATTTGATAAATCTAGTGGTATTCTTTGTGACGTTTCTCCTATTGTTTCTTCTGTATCCCCTATTTTTATACTTGCAAATTCATTTTCTGGAACAACTCTTATTGTACTTGAATCTTTTGTTTTTCCAATTGATACTATGCATGTTGGTACTGAGTCTTTATCTGCAAATCTATCTGTGATTTCCTGTCCATCTACGTAGATATGTTCTGCATCTGCATTACTTGATTTTCTTAATAATTGTATTGTATATTCTTGCGTTCTTCCTGATTCTGCAATTGCTGCAAATGTTATATATACTTCCTCTTGGTCTTTTACAGATATGTTGTTTATTGATATGATTGGTGTTCCTGTTGTCTCTCCTGATGTTATTGTTGTATACATATTATTTGCTTCTATTGATAGACTCACTTGTTCTATATCTCTTGATAGATATTCTTTATATGTGTGTGTTTCGGCATTATAGTTTGTCACAACATTTTCACCGTTTTTTACAACTTTTATACTTACATCATCTGATATCAAGTTTATTTCTAATTCTTTTGTTATACTTTCTGTTTGTTCATCTTGTGCTTGTACATTAATATTTAATGTTATTTTTCTATTTCCGTCTTTAAATATTTCAGTTGATGTTGCTGGAGTTTGTTGCCATTCTGTTCCATCTCCGATTTGTATTTTTGCGTGTGATTCATTTGCTGTTACTTCTATTAGTGCTTGTTGTGTGTCTTTTCCCTTATCATATACTGTTGCTACATATTTTCCGTCTACTTCTGATATTACTTTGTTATCTACTTTTACTGTTTTTATGCTTGTGTCTGTTGATTTTTTTACAATTCTGATATGGTATTCAGCTGTTTCCCCATTTTCAGCTGTTACAGTGGCTGTTATTTCTGTTATTTCACTTGCTATGTCTACAGTTGTTGTTATTGTTTTTGTTTGTGTATTTCCTGCCATTTCTATTGTTGCTTCGTCATTGTTTGCTGTTACTTGGATTGTTGCTTGTGTATCATTTCTTTCAATGTATTTTGTGTAAGTATTTGTTGTTGTGTCTATTTCGTCTGCTGTTTCGTTGTTTATGTTTATGTTACAACTTGTGTCATCTGATTTTCTTTCTATTATTACATTGAATGTTTTTGTTACACTTTCGTCTTGTGATTTTATTGTTATTTGTATTATTGTTTTCTTTTCTTGACTTAGTGTTATTGTTCTTCTGCTTGCTCCTTGTTCAGCTTCATTGTCTCCTATTGTTACTTTGGCATATTCGTTTGTTGCTTTTACATATATTCTTGCTGTTGTAGCGGTTTCTGTTGTTACTGCATAATATCCTTCTTCTGTTTCTATTGCGTCTTTTCCATCAACTTGGATTAGTTCTAAGTCTGCATTATTTGATTTGTATTTGATTGTTACAGAATATTCTTTTATTCTTGTTGGGTCATTTGGATCTTTTGCTTGGATTATTACTGTTGTTTCTTCTCCTGTTATTTGTATTTGTTCTATGTGTTCTTCTGCTGTTTTTTCTTCTCCATAAGTTCCTTCTACTCCTTGTTTTATTGATATTAATGCTTTTGGATTTTTTGGTTTTACTTTTAGTGCTGATTGTGTTACATTTCTATCTATAAATATTTCGTAACTTCCGTTTTTTATTGTACATTCATTGTCATCTATTTTTACACTTTCTAATCCTAAGTCTGTTACTTTTTGTATTGTTACTTTATATTCTTTTGTTTCTCCGTTTTCTGCTTTTATAGTTATTGTTATTTCTTTTGTTCCTTCATCCATTGTTATTGTTGCATTTTGTGTGTTGTTTTCTGAATAGTCTCCATCTGCTATTTTTACGGTTGCATAGCTGCTTTCTGCTATTGCTGTTATATCAACATTTTCCATTGTGTCTGGTACTTTTACTAGATATGTGTTGTCAGATGTTTTTAGAATATCCCCATTTTCTATTCCTTTTACATCTATTGATTTTAGTTCTGCATTATTTGATGCTCTTATTATTGTTATTTCATAGTTTCCTATTGTTCCATCTTGTCCTGTTACTTGTACTGGTACACTTGTTGTTTCTTCTGTTGTTATTATTTCTTTTGTTGATTCTTTTGGTTCTGCTATACTTCCATCTATTGAGATTTGGGCTAATTCGTCTTTTGCAACTACTTTTAGATTTACACTTTCTTGATTTCCTATTCTTATTGTTCCTTTGTTATTCCTGTCTAATTCTATTACTTTTTCTTTTGTTTCTCCATTTTCTTCATAGTTGATTGTTATTGTTGCTCCAGTTTCATTTGGTAGTTTGTCTACTATTAATGTGTAATCTTTACTTGTTCCATCTTCTGCTTTTATTGTTATTGTGATTGTGTTTTCTAAGTCTGATGTTGTAACACTTGCTTTTTGTTCTTCTTGTGTTGGTGTTGTTCCATTTATACTTACTGTTGCATAACTATTATTTGCTATTGCGTCTATATTTACAGATGATGTTAAGTATTTCTTTGTTATATGATATTTTCCATCTGCATCTGTTTCAAGTGTTTCTCCATCTACTTTTAAAATTGCTAATTTGCAATCATCTGATTGATTTGTAACTATTAGTGTGTATTCTTGTGTTGTTCCGTCTTGTGCTGTTACTTTTATTTTTACTTGTACTTCTTCTGTGTCTTTTGCTATTGTTGCACTGGCTGTTCCTGTAACTTCTATATTGTTTTCTATTTGGACTTTTGCTTTTTCGTCTTCTGGTATTACATATAGTTCAAATAATGTGTCATTTTTGTTTACTCGTGTTTCATATTTGTTTACAGGTACTGCATTTGCTGCTTTTCCATTGACTTTTACACTTAATAAATTTACATTGTCTGGAAGCGCATGTATTATTAGTTTATATACTCTTGTTGTTCCATCTTCTGCTGTTACTGGTATATTTACTGTTAATGTTCTTCCTTCCATTTTTATTTCTCTGTAGGTTGCTCCTAATTCTTGTTCATTTGTGTTTATTCCTACTTTTGTTGTTAGTTCTTCTGCTATTGCTCCTATTGTTATTTTGCCTGCTTTTTTGTCTAAAGTATATTCATATGTGTCTTCTGATACACTACTTATTGTTGCTTCTTTTCCATCTACAGTTACTTTCTTTAAATTTGTATTACTATTTTCTGTGTAAATTTCTAGTGTGTATGTTGCTACTTCTCCATTTAGTGCTTTTACTAAAATTTCTACTTTTGTTGGTTCATTTTTCCCAATTTCTACCAATCTTGTGGATATCTTAGTTTCGTATTTTTCTCCATTTACACTTACTTTTGCTTGGTCATAACCTACTGTTCCTATTACATCTACTTCACTATATTTGTCTGAGATATTTACTTTAAAGTTGTTTGTTCCTGCTTCTCTTGTTGCTACTTTAGAAAATTCTTCGTTTCCTACTGTTACTGATAATAGTGAATTGTCTGCTGATGGTTTTCTTATTTTCAATATATATTCTTTTGTTTTTGTGCTGTCTTCTGGATCAGTTACAGTTATTCTATATGTTGTTTCTTCTTCTGCTATTTCTAATTCTTCTGTTGATATATGAACTTTAGCTTCTGTTTCCCCAATTTTTACTAAGTCATTATCATTAATAGTGATAGCAGTTACTGCTACTGTTTCAGCATTTTCACTTATGTATGCATTATATATATTTCCTATTGGCTCTATTTCTTGTCCATTTACTGTTAGTGAGAATATACCTTGTATTAACTCTGTTCCTTGTTTGTCTAATGTTAATGTGTATTCTTTTTCTCTTTCGTTTTCTCCTTCTCCTGCTCTTACGTAGATTTTTACTATTGTTTGTTCTTGGGTCGTTGCTACTACTTTTGTTGTAACTTGTGTTTCTTCTCCCAATTCATTTATTTCTGCTCTTGCTTTACTATATAAAGTTTTAGCCATTATTGTGCTATAATCTGCATCTGCTGGTATTGTTGCTTTATATGATGTATTTCCTATTTTTGTTGCTTCTTTTCCATCTACTGTTATTGTTTCTAATTGTGTTAGTGCATCTTCTTTATATATTGTTAATGTATATGTTACTTTGTCACCATTTTCTGATGTTACTTGAACTGGTATTGTTTTCTTTATAACAGTTGTCATATCAACTGTCTTTGTTGTTTCTTTTGTTTCTTCTATACTTGCATCTATACTTACTGTTGCTTTTGAATCACTTGCTACTGCATGTACCTCTGGCTTTGTTACAGTATCTTTTACAATTATTTCGTATTCTGTTGAACTTATTGATGTTGCTTGTACATTGTCTATTGTTAGACTTTCTAGGCTTGCATCATTTGACAATATGTTTATTGTTAATATGTAGTCTACTGTTTTTCCATTACTTGCTTTTACTTTAATTTTTTGTACTGTTGGATTTGTGTCTAATGGTATATCTTGTGTTAATGTTCCTCCTATTACATATGTTGTTCCTCCATCAATACTTATTTCATCTGCTGAATCTTTTGTTGTTATTTTTAAAGTTCCTGTTCCATCTAGATTTTTTTCTACAGACACTTCATATTTGTTTTCACCTGATACTTTTGCCTCTTTATTATTTACAGTAATACTTTGTATTCTTTGCTCATCTAATGGTTGTACTACTCTTAGTGCTGTTGCTTTTACTCCTGTTGCTTTATCTGTAGCTGTTATTGTAGCTGTTCCCATGTCTTGAGATGCTAATACACCATTATCTACTGTTACTACATCTGTATTACTTGATTTCCAATCATAATCTGTTAGTGCTCTTTCATTATGGTTAAATACATTGAATATATTAGCTACTATTTTTACTGTTTCTTGTTCTGGTTGTTTCATAGTTCTTGCATCTGGTACAATTTCAAAATTTCTGTCTCCTACTAATGTAAAGTCATAACTTTCATCATAAGTGCTGTTTCCTAATTGACCATATTCATTTGCTCCTGCTCCATATACAAATCCTTCTGTATCTATTACATAATTATCTTTATAGCCTGCTCCTACTGTCAAATATGTTTTTTCTTCTGCTATTCGTATTTTTTGTAATATTACACTTGCACTTGTTTCGCCTATTCCAGCTTGGCCTTTGCTATTATCCCCATATGTATAGCTTGCACCATATTTATCTAGTAATACTACACTTTCGTTTTTACCTGATATGTCTACCATTCCTGAGTTTATTACTGTTGTTTTTTGGGCATTAGCTTGTTTTGCATATTTTGTTGTTCTTTCTACACTTCCATCTGTTTTTAACACTACTATTCCAGTTTGCAAACATTGTACTTTTACAGCATTTTCAACTGTTTGAACTTTTATCGGTTGCGATACATATGTATTTAATGCTGGCAATATTTTTTGTCCAAATTCATCATAATTATATTTAAATTCTTCGATTTGTTCTTTGCTATTGTCTCCAAATACATATACATCTCCTGTTGAATCTATTATTGCACTTAGATTTCCACCTGCTGCTACTTTAACCACTTGGTTATCTAGTCCTGTTATTTTTTCTGGTATACTTACTGTTTCTGTTGTTCTATTTCCTAGTTGTCCCTTACTGTTTAATCCCCATGTATATACATTTCCTAATTTATCTATTGCTATTGCATGATTATCTCCTGCTGCAACTGATACTATATTTGTTAGGTTTTGTACTTGTACTGGTTTTTTAGCTGATACCCTATTTCCTTGGCCTAGTTGTCCATATGTGTTATCTCCCCATGCCCATACTGTTCCATCTTCTCTTAATGCTATTGTGAATTTCTTTCCTGCTTCGATTTGTTTGTATGTGGCTAGTATGTTTGTTTGACTTGGCACATTTATTGGTGCTAATTTGTCATTTCCTAATTGTCCATCTGAGTTATATCCAAATCCCCATATACTTCCATCTGCTTTTAATACTGCTGCATATCCATCTCCTCCTGCTATTTTTGAAGCATATTTTGAATCTGATTCTATTACTCTTACTATTACTATGTTTTCTTTTCCTGTTGCAACTTCTTTTACTTTTATCCAAGTTGTTCCTACTTTTACTCCTGTTACTAAACCATTTTCTCCTACTGTCGCTATATCCTCATTTAGTGATTCATATTGGAAATCGCTATCTTCTTCGTTGTCTTCTTTAAATACATTAAAGCTGTATTTTGGAGTTATTTGTATTTGTTTTGCTCCATTTACATTAACAGTTATTTCTGGCTCTTCTGCATATGATGAGTCATTTCCTATTTTTACTGGTACTCTGCTGTTTGTTTTTGTTTTTACTGATGCTGTTCCATGATAGTAGTCTCCCCATCCATATACATTTCCATCATATTTTATTGCTACATTGTATGTATTTCCAGATGATATTGACATCATGTCTTGTACTTTTGTTATTTCCGTGAATAACAATTTATCATCTTTTGTTCCTATTCCTAGTTGTCCATTACTGTTTGAACCTGTAGAGTATAATACTCTATTTGCTCCTAATACTACTGTGTGGTTTCTTCCTGCTGATATTTCCATGATGTTTGTCATATTTGTTTTGGTTGGTATTGTTACATTTGTTTTTGTTCCTAATCCTAATTGTCCATTTTCATTATATCCAAATGTATATACTTCTCCATTTGTTGTTAGTAATACACTGTGGTTATCTCCTGCTGATATTTTTCCTACTGTTGCTGGTACTTCTATTTGTGTAAAGATATTTGTTTTTCCTTCTGTTTTTCCAGTTTGTCCATAACTATTTAGACCACTTGTTAGAACTTTACCTTTTGTTGTTAATAACATTGTGTGATTTTTTCCTATTGATATGTCTAATATGTTATTTACATAGTTTAGTAATGTTGGTGTTTTTACTTCTTTGTATGTTCCTACTCCCAATTCCCCATTTGAGTTTAGTCCCCATACATATACATATCCGTCTTTTGTTAATATCATGCTTTGGTCATTGTTTGCTGCTATTTTCTTTACATTACTTATTCCTAAACGTGATGGTGTAGTTTTTAGTTTTGTTCCTAATGCATTATTTGAATTTACTCCCCATACCCATACATTACCTTCTGTGTCTAATGCTAAGTTATGTGTGTTTCCTACTGCTATTTGTGTTATTTTTATGTTGCTTGGGAATGATACTTGGATAGGTCTATCACTACTTATTGATGTTCCATTTCCTAATTCATAACTTGAATTTAGTCCATATGCCCATACTGTTCCATTTGCTTTTAATACTACTGTGTGTGACATACATGTTAATGCCATTGGTTCTATTTCTACACCTTCTGGTAATACTGTTACATTTGCTATACTTGTTGCTCCTGTATCAGCTTTTGTTACTATTGCTGTAGTTTTTCCTTCTTTTTGTCCTGTTACAAGTCCTGTGTTTGAAATACTTGCTATATTGCTGTTTCCAATGTTGTAGTTTATTGTTCCTGTTTCTTGTATTTCTTTTAATACATTAAATGTTTTGTTTGTTACTGTTATTTGATGTGTTTCTCCTAGGTGTAATATAATGTCATATTCGTCTAATCCCGCTTCTTCTGCTCCTACTAATACTGGTTCTACAGATGTATTATATAAACTGTTTCCTAGGTTTCCATATGTTCCTAATCCCCACATGTATACAAATCCTTGGGTATCTATAATGCCTCCATTATCTGTTCCAATATCTCCTGAAATAGATGTGTTTACATTTTCTAATTTAGTTGGATATATTTGGTTTTTTGTTGCAGTTGTTCCTAATTTATTGTTGTTGTTGCTTCCCCATGTATATGTGTCTCCATTTTTCATTATTGCCATTGAACTTCCTGATCCTGCTTTTAGTTCTTTGATGTCTGTTAGATTACTTTTTTCTGTTTTTATCACTGTAGGTGAGTTTTTGCTTACTGTTGTTCCATCTCCTAATTGACCATTTGAATTTGCTCCTATGCTATATCCTGTTCCTTCTTTTGTTAGGAATAGTGCATGATTTGTACCTTCTGATACTCTTAGGATATTATCTATTTCTAGTTTTTCTCCTTCTAATGTATACACTTTTCCTGTTTGTGTTACCACATAGCTTGGTGAGATGTCTATAGCATTATTTATTGTTGTTAATTTTGTTGCTGTTGATTTGTATGTATTTCCCCAAACCCATACATTTCCATTTTCATCTAATGCTATTGTTTTGTTTGTTCCTGCTGATATTTTTACTATTTTTTCTAGTGGTTTTCCGTTTTGTTTTATTACTTGAACTGGTGTATTTCTACTTGAAGATGTTCCATCTCCTAATTGACCATATCCATTATATCCAAAGCTCCATACTGTTCCATCATCTTTTACTACTACTGTGTTATAGCTTCCTACTGATATATCTATTGCGTTTTCTATATCCATTACTTTTGCTGGCATTGCTTTATTTATATTGTCTCCTGTTCCTAATTGTCCATATGAGTTACTTCCCCATGTCCATACAGTTCCATCTGTTTTTAATGCTGCTGTATGTGTAGCTCCTATTTCTAATTTTGGTACTGTTACTTTTCCTACTGGTACTACCTGTACAAATATTGTTGTTGATTTATGTGTTATTGTGTGTGTTGCTATTATTTCTACTGTTCCCATTTTATTTGCATGGATTGTTCCATCTTGGTCTACTATTGCTATTTCATTATTTAGTGTTTCGTAGGTGATGTTGTTTTGGTCTACTAGGTCATTTATTAAGTTGAACTTATTGTCTAGTGTTGCTGTTACTTGTTTGTCTTTTCCTTCTTCTATTGATATTCTGTTTTCACTTACATGTACATATGTGTCTCCTATTACTGTATATTCATTTGTTGATACATTTGAACCTATTCCTAATTGTCCATTTCCGTTGTATCCTGTTGTATATACAAATCCACTTCTGTCTGATGCTATACTATGGTTTGTGTTTGTGTCTATATTTTTTACTTGGTCCATATTTTTTGCTTTTTTTGCTATTGTTATATTACTTGTGCTTTCTCCTTCTCCTAATTGTCCATAGCCATTATATCCTGAAATATAGATTTCTCCTGTACTTGATAACATTTGTAAAGTGTTTTCTCCTGCTTGTATTTCTACAATATTTTCTAGGTCTTGATATGATGTTCCTTCTGTATCTTGTGTTTTTACTGTTGTTGGTGTTCCTACATTTGTTGTGTTTCCTTGTGATAATTGTCCATATCTGTTATATCCCCATACCCATACTTTTCCTTTTGAATCTAATGCTGCATAGTGGTTTTCTCCTGATGTTACTTCTACTATATTTTTTAATCCGTCTATTTTTGATGGGTTATCTGATAAGTTCCATACACTTCCATCTTCTGCTAATATTAGTTTTTCATTTAGACTTATTGCTTTTCCATAGAAATTGATTTTTGTTGGAGTTTTATTATATTTATATCCCCATATATAAATTTCTCCTTGTTTATTTATTGCCATACTTACATCTTTATAGCAATATACTTTTTCAATTTCTTCTAAGCTTTCTATTCTTGTTGGTATTTCTTTTGTTGATGTTGAATCATCTCCTAATTGTCCATAGCCATTGTATCCCCATGAATATACATGACCTTCGCTGTCTAATGCTAGGTTATGATTATATCCTACAGCTATGTCTTTTATGTTGTTTAAGTCTATTTCTTTTTCTGTTGTTGTTGTTTGTGTTGTTCCTTCTGGTGTTTCTATTTCTTTTGTTTCTTTGTATTTTCCTTTTTCTATTTGTATTGGTTCTGTTGTATTTATTGCACTTGTGTTGTTTCCCCAACTCCAGATTGTTCCATCTTGTTTTAGTGCTAGTGAATGTGAACTTCCTACTTGAACCTTTTCTTCTACTTTTTTGTTTTCTCCTATTACGTTTATTACTACTCTTGTTTCTTCTTCTGTTCCTTTTGCTGTTACTGTTATATATGCTTTTCCTAATCCTGTTGCTGTAACTTTTCCTGTTGCTTCATCTATTTTTGCTATTGTTTCGTCTGATGTTTTGTATGTAAATCCTTCATTTTCTGTTTCTTCAAATAATATGTTGAATCCATATACAGTTTTTGGATTTATTTGATAGTTTGGATTTGATAGTTTTAGTGTTACTTCTCTTTCTTCTAATTTTATATGTGGTGTTGATATACATGTTATCTGATTTTTAGAATTTGTTGTTCCATCTCCTATATTTCCATATCCATTATATCCTACTCCCCATACTGTTCCATCACTTTTTGCTAGTTCTGCACTGTATCTTCCTCCTGATACTATCATTGAATCTGTAAAGTCATTTCCGTCTTTTTCTTTCATATATACAGGTGTTGATTTTGTTTCTGTTGTTCCTGATGCTAATTGTGAGTAGTTGTTTAATCCCCATGCTAATACTTTTTCTTCTGATGTTATTGCATATCCTGTATAATATCCAACTGATATTGATGTTATATCTTTTAACATTCCGTCTGGTCCTTTTAATTGTTGTGGTGTTGCTCCTCCTACAGTTGTTAATTGGTTATTTGTATTGTTTCCAAATCCCCATACTGTTCCATCTGATAATAATACTATTGTACTATTTGTTTCACTTGCAGATACGTCTGATACATTTTCTAATGTTTGAATTTGTGTAAATTTACTTCTGTTTGATGTTGATCCATTTCCTAATTCTCCATAATAATTGTATCCTGTTGACCATAGATGATTATTGTTGTCTATTACATATGATGTATAGTTTCCTGCTTCTATTTTTATTATTCCTTCTAAGTCGTCTACTTTTACTGGAAGTACTGTATTTGTTGTGTTTCCTAAGCCTAATTGGCCATATCCGTTATATCCCCATGTATATACATTTCCGTCTTTATCTAATGCTATTGAATGATAATTTCCTGCTGATATTGCTACTATGTTTTCTAGTACTCCTTCTCCGTCTGGTGATTTTACTTGTACTTTTTCTGTTGAGCTTGTTGTTGTTCCATTTCCTAGTTCTCCATAGCCATTATATCCCCAAGACCATACATGTCCTTCTGTGTCTAGTGCTAGTGTGTGTGTTCCTCCTAGTGATATTTGTGTAATATTATTTATTCCTGTATATGTTGGTAATACTTTGTATGTTGTGTCTCCTGTTCCCAATTGTCCATATCCATTATATCCATAACTCCATATCTCCCCATTTGATTTTAGAGTTACTGTTGAATAATTTTGGGTTTCGATTTGTGGGAATGTTACATCTTCTTCTCCTAATACATATACATCTGCTGATGTTGTTTCTCCTGATTTTTTGTCTGTTACTGTTACTGCTGTTTTTCCTTTTTTTACTGCTGTTATTTTTCCTGTTGTTTCTTCTACTGTTGCTATTTTTTCATTTTTTATTTGATATGTTAAGTCTGTGTCTTCTATTGTTGTATATAATAGGTTAAATCCTTGTGACATATTTACTTTTGCATTTTTGTTTTGTCCTATTCCTTTTATTCTTATTGGTGTTTCTTCAAATAGTAATACAGGTTTGCTTATACATACAAATTCATTTGAATTTACTGCTGAACTATTTCCTAATTGTCCAGAATAATTTTTTCCAATAGTCCATACTTTTCCATCTTCTCTTACTACTACTATTGTTCCTTCTCCTGCTGATACATTTATTATTTTATCTATGTTTTCTTTGTCTTTTCCATATTTTAAGTCTACTGGTAATAAATTGTTTGTAGTTGTTCCATTTGAAGATTGTGAATAACCATTATACCCCCATGAAATAGCTGTTCCATCTTCTTTTATTGCTACTGCAAATTCATTTCCTGCTTGTATTGATTTTACTCCTGATAGATAAATTGGCGTTGTAGTTGTTTGGGTTTCTTCCCCTTCTCCTGTTGTTATTGTTTCGTATTTTTCTATTACTTTGTCAAATGATTTTCTTGTTTGTGTTGCATTGTTTCCTAAGTTTCCATATGTGTTATATCCACTTGATAATACCTCTCCTTTTTTGTCTAATACTATTATTGTGTTGTTTTCTACTGCTATATCTATTATTTGTTCTAGTGTTGGTACTTTTCTTGGTGTATATATGTTGTCTATTGAAATTCCTTGTTGTCCATAGCTATTATATCCCCATGTATATAAGTTGCCATCTCCATCTATTGCTGCTGATGTATTATTTTTTGTTGCTATTTTTGTTATGTTTGTTAATTTTATTTTTGTTGGTATACTATTGCTTATTCTTGTTCCATCTCCTAGTTGTCCGTTTTGGTTATAGCCCCATGTATATACATTTCCTTCTTTGTCTATTGCCATAGAATGATAATTTCCTGCTGATACTTTTTCTATGTTTTCTAAGTTTGGTATTTCTTGTGGTGTGTATGTATTTCCTGTTCTTCCTAATTGTCCATAACTATTTGATCCAAATGAATATACTTTTCCATCTGCTGTTACAAGTAGAGCATGGTTGTTTCCTGCTGCTATATCTACTACATTTTCTATGTTTATTTGTGTTGGTCTATATCTGTTTGAATTGTCTCCTAATCCTAGTTGTCCATAGCCATTATATCCCCATGTCCATACTGTTCCATCTGCTTTTAATGCTAGTGTAAAGTCTGTGCCACTTACTGTTTTTGCTATTGTTTTGTCATTTTTTCTTAGTACTTGTACATCTATTAATACTTTATTTGGTAATTTATTTGTTGATACTTCTATTTTTGTTGTTCCATATTTTTGTCCTGTTACTAGCCCTGCATCTGTTACTGTTGCAATGTTTTCGTCTAATGTTTTGTATGTTATTTCTTCATTTTCTACTTGGTCTATTAATAGATTAAATCCTAAGTCTGTTTTTGCTTCTATTTGTTTGCTTAGATTGTTTGTTTCTAAGTTTAATACTATTTTTCTTGTGTTTACTTCTAGGCTTGCTTCTGAAATGTTTGCTGGTTCTGTTGTACTTGTTGTTGTTTTATTTCCCATTGCTCCATATCCATTATATCCTACTGTGTATACTAAACCTGAATCATCTACTATTGCTGCTGTTTGGCTTGATATATTTTGTGTGCTTGCCATTGTTATTATGTTTTTGTCTTCTTGTACTTTTGTTAATGATGTTAGTGTTTTTGTGTCTTGATTAAATAATTGTCCATAGTTGTTGTATCCTGTAACATATATTCCTGCTGTTTGGCTTAGATTTCCTTCTGTTCCTGTTGTTGTTGGTTTTATTGATAATATACTTGTGTATCCATTTGCTTCTATATCTTTTACTCCTGTTACAGTGTTTCCTTTTGAGTCTACCATTGTTACTGGTAACATGTAGTTTGTTGTATTTCTTGTTCCTAATTGTCCATAATAGTTATATCCTAATGAATATACTGTTCCATTTTCTGCTAGTGCTAGCGTATGTAGACTTCCTGCTGATACCTTTTTGATATTATTTAATACTGTTGTTGTTCCTGTTCTCATTTGTTGTGGTATGCTGTAATTTGTTTTGTTATTTGTTCCTAATTGTCCATAATAGTTATGTCCTGTGCTCCATACTGTTCCATCTGCATCTAACATTACTATATGGTTATCTCCTGCTGACATTTGTATTATGTTTGATACTTTTTGCATTTTTTGTGGTGTTGCATTTGGATTATTTTGACTTGTACTTCCTCTTCCTAATTGTCCTTCATAGTTATAACCCCATCCATATACTTTTCCACTTTCTGTTAATGCATATGATGAATGTCCTCCTGCTGTTATTGCTATTACTTTTTCTGGTATTCCTGTTACTTGGACAAATTCACTTGTATTTGTTGTGCTTGAATCTCCTAGTTGTCCATATTCATTATATCCTGCTGCCCACACTGTTCCATCTGATTTTAATACCAATGTATGACTATATCCTGCTGCTACATCTATTGCATATGTTGATTGTGTTTCGTCTTTTGAGTTATAGATGTTTGTTTTTGTTGGTCTATTTTTGGTTTCTGTATTTCCTATTCCTAGCTGACCATAGCCATTATATCCCCATGTCCATACTTCTCCATTTGCTTTTAGTGCTACAAAATGATTTCCCCCTCCTACTATTTTGGCAGCTGTGCGTCCTTGTTCCCCATTTACTTGGACTTTTACTGCTGCATAGCAGTCATTTTGTTTGTTATACACTTTTATGTATGTTGTTCCTGTTCCTGTTGCTGTTACTACTCCTTTGTCATCTACTGTTGCTATTTGGTCATCTTGTGTTTTGTATTCACATTCTCCCTTTTCTACTTCTTCATATAATAAATTGAATCCTGCTGTTACTGTGTATTCTATTTTTTCTCCTGTGTCTCCTGCTTTTTTGTAGTTTATTACTTTTGGTGTTGTGTTTAATTTTACTTGGCTTATAAATACTTTTTCTGTTGTGTTTTCATATGTTCCATTTCCTATTTGTCCTTGTCCATTATATCCTACTGTATATACATTTCCTTTTGTGTCTACTATTAATCCTGTTTGTCCTTCTGTTAATGCCATTGTTAGTATATCTTTTTCTTTTTCTACTTCTGTTGCATAATATGCTCTT
>ERZ1106954.796-NODE-796-length-25762-cov-7.888357_pt1 | contig 25762 bp, 20 predicted proteins | sample MGYA00403678_ERZ1106954 | MGnify/ENA primary metagenome ERZ1106954 (study PRJEB35170, sample SAMEA104062445) | human gut metagenome | biome: human gut; feature: human-associated habitat; material: faeces | place: Denmark | collected 2012-08-20 ... | reverse complement strand
GAAAGGAATGGAAACGCGCAGAACGTCGCGAATCTTTTCAACTCCGCCGACCGAGTAGATCTCGGAGAGTCCAAGAAAGTCGTTATCGTGAGTACGACGGAGGGAATTACAGGAAAAGAAGCTGAAAAAGTATTAGATAAAGTTGGAATTACTTGTAATAAGAACACAGTTCCTTATGATACTGAAAAACCAATGGTTACAAGTGGAATTCGTCTTGGAACACCAGCTGTAACAACTAGAGGTTTTAAAGAAAAAGAAATGGAACTTGTAGCTAATTTAATAGACAGAGCTTTGAAAAACAAAGACAATGAAGGCGTGCTAGAAGAAATTCATCAAGAAGTATATGAATTAACAAGTAAATTTCCAATATATAAATAATAAATAATAAATTAAGTGTAACTAGATATAGTTGCACTTTTTTAAAAAAAGTTCGGATTAAACCGAACAGCTTTTATTCTCAATAGTAACATTTAAACCTAATGCTTTTAACTTTTCAACAGGTTTTTCATACCCTCTAAATAATACTTCAATATTATCAATAGTAGAGATACCATTTGCCATACAAGCACAAAGCACAAGAGCAGCAGCACATCTTAAATCATAGGCACACATATATGCACCATTCAATTTGATTTTGCCTGTGATATATAAAGTTTTGCCATTGATGGATGCTAATACATTAGTTTTTTTGATTTCCTCAACATGCGAAAATCTATTATCGAAGATAGTTTCTTGAATTGATGATGTGCCTTCAATTTGAGTCATATAGATTGATATTAATGGTCCAAGATCAGTTGGGAATGAAGGATATACACCAACATTAACATCAATAGGTTTTAATTTTTGAGTACGCTTTACAAATATTGAATGTTCGCCAGTATTGATTTCTACTCCTGAATCACGTAATATTTCAATTAATGATTTTAAGTAATAAGGCTGAACATTTTCAATTGTTATACCATTTCCTGTTGCCATTGCCCCTAGTATTAGATATGTACCAGCTTCAATCCTATCATTTGAAATTATATAATCAGTATGATGAAGGTAGTCAACACCAGTAATTTTAATCTTATCTGTTGAAAGACCTTCAATTTTTGCTCCCATTGATATTAAAAAATTACCTAAATCTGCAACTTCTGGTTCTATTGCTGCATTTTCTATAGTCACTGTACCTTTGGCTTTTACAGATGCAAGTAATAAATTTATTGTTGCTCCAACGGAAGGAAAAGGTAATTTTATAGTATTAGCAATAATTTTATTAGTTTTTAAAATAACATAATCTTTGTTTTCTTTTTCTTTAACTTTTATATTAAGTTTTTTAAATCCATCGAAATGATAATTTAATGGCCTCTTTCCAAGGTTACAACCACCAATTTTTTTAATCTTAATATGATGGTATTTAGCAAGACAAGCTCCCATAAAATAACAAGATCCACGAAGTTTTGATATCTCATCACTTAAAAAGTTTGGTTTAATTTTCTTTAAAGGTTTAATCTTGAAGATATTGTCTTTAAAATATACAGAATAACCATGTTCTTCAAGAATATTAATTTGTGATTTTATATCATCAATTTCAGGAATATTTCTAATTGTAACCTCTTCATCTGCTAAAATACTAGCTGCAAGTATAGCAACAGCACTATTTTTAGAACCACTTATTTTTACTACTCCTTGTAGTTTCTTTTTTCCTCTTATTTTAAGTTTCATACTTCCTCCACACAATTAATCATATGAAAAAATAGTAATATTTATACCGGGTATGGAATAATAAAAAAAAGACTTTCAAAAATTTAAAATATGTGATAAGATATAAATAGAAAATTGAGGTGGTATTATGAGATATCGTATTGAAAAGGATTTGTTAGGTGAAAAAATAATCCCAGCAGAAGCGTATTATGGTATCAATAGTTTACGCTCAAAAGAAGCTTTTGAGATTACTAAACATGGACTTTGTCGTCAAAATATAAAAGCCTTAGCAAATATTAAAAAAGCTCAAGCTAAAATAAATCATGAATTTAAATTGTTAGATAGCAAACGAAGTGAAGCAATAATGCTAAGTTGTGATGAGATATTAAACGGACGTCTTCATGGGCAATTTATAACAGATTCTATTCAAGATGGCTATGGTTTTGGAATGAATATTAATGCTTGTGAAGTAATTGCTAATCGTGCTAATGAAATGCTTGGTGGAGATAAAGGCAAATATGATAAAGTATCTGTTGAAGATGTTGATATGTGCCAAAATGTTGATGAAGTAATTACTTTGACTGGTAAAATGACCGCAAACAGACTTTTGAAAAAACTAGCAGCTGAAGGAAAGAAATTAATAAATGCGTATCTTGAACTTTCTAATAAAATTACTGTTGAGAGCTTAAAAGAACAAATTCTATCTTTTTCAGAAGTTCTTGAAAAAGACTTGAAAAAGCTAGAGAAAAATATGAGTACTCTTATGGAAATAAATTATGGAAAGAATGTTAGTATTAATGGGGAAGAAAAAGAAGAATATTTAAAACGTTTTGTAAAGAGTTTAAATTCAATAGCAACTGAGAAATTTGTACTATCAAAAAATCAATATGTACCAAGTAGAAACCTAGATTGCTTTATGAATGTCTCTTCATCACTTAAAAATATGATGGTTGATATTTCAAGAAGTGCAGTTGATTTAAAAAGTATAGTAAAAAGTGGCAGCCTATATTTACCTGTAATTGAAGTTTTAAATAAAAAAGATGAAAATACTGTTGTTTTAGATGTTGTAAAACAAATATCATATTATATTATTGGAAATGATATTACTATTTCACGTTGTGTTGAAGATGGTGAGTTAGAAACTAATGTTTTAAAACCAATGATTTTTGCCTGTCTTTTTGAAAGTAGTAACTTAGTTAGAAGAACTATTAGAATGATAAGAGAAAAAGTTATTGAAATTGTTGAAGTTAAATAAACGAAAGGTATACTAATGAAAAAAATTGTTAATAATTTATTATTAAGTTTTGTGGCTGGGGTATTAATTGCCATTGGTGGAACTGTCTTTTTATCGTGTGAGTCAAAATATTTAGGAGCATTACTTTTTAGCGTAGGACTATTTTTCATTGTTGAGGGAAAGTATAAATTATATACTGGAGCAATAGGATACCTATTGGATAATAAAAAAGAAGATAATTTTCAATTGTTTACAGTTCTTATTGGTAATTTCTTAGGAACGTTTTTAGTTGCAAATATCCTAAAAGTTACAAGATTAGCTTCTGCACTTCTAATAAAAAGTGAAGAATTAGTCAGTACAAAATTAAATGATAGTTGGTATAGTATTTTATTTTTATCATTTATGTGTGGAATTTTAATATATTTAGGTGTCGACAATTTCAAAAAATCTCTTAACAATTTTTCAAAAGTGTTAGGAATAATCTTTTGTGTCGTTGTGTTTATTGTTAGTGGTTTTGAACATTGTGTAGCTAATATGTTCTATTTTTGTGTGGCTAGTGTTTGGAGCTTTAAAGCAATACTATACATATTAATAATGATTATTGGAAACTCTTTAGGAGGATTATTAATACCTAGTATTATAAAAATAAGTAAAAAATTAGAATAGTAAAAATCAAAAACCCTTCAAATTGAAGGGTTTTATTTTATAGACAGAATTTAAACATTACTAAAGCATCATAGTAATTATCTGTATGGAAACTGATTGTATCACTTGCAATTAGTTTACATCCTGGGAAGAATGAAGCGTTAAAAGCATCGTTGTGTCTTTTGTAAGTAATTTCAATATCAAATTCTTTTGGTAGTGGTACTAGGTTATTCTTTAAATCTTTTTGTAATGATTCTTTAGCACCTTTTTCAATTTCTTCACAAGTTACTAAAGGATGTTTAGAAATAACAGCTCCGTGTAGTCCTTCTTTACTAGCTACAACTTCGATATTATTGTTAACTTTTTTAACTAATTGTGTTAAATTTAAATCGCCACTTAAAAATGCTACTGGAACATTTAGATATGAAGCATATAATGAATTTATTGTGAATTCACTGGCGATTTCTCCATTTATTTTTACGTGGAAGATATTTCCATTCATTGTGTGTGATAAAGAATTTCCACTTGAACGAGAGGCACTATGATAACCAACAAACATAACAGCATCAAATGATTCATCTAAACCTGCCATCATTGAGCATGGTGTTCCTTCCCAACCACGAAGAAGTTTAGCTTCTTTTGGAAGATCTAAAATTGAAAGATTTCTTGCTGAATCATGAGCATCCTTGATTAAAATTTCTGTTGCTCCAGCTTCAATCGCACCACGGCAAGCAGCATTTACTTCTCTTTGTAATTCTTGCTTGAATTCATTATAACGGCTTGTATCAGCCTCAGTTTCATCCCAACAACATATTCCATTGATTCCTTCGATATCAATACTCATAAAAACTTTCATAATTTTTCTCCTTTCAATTTTTTAATATTTATTTATTTTTTAAATATAATATCGTATTTTTAATTATTTTGCAACGTATTTTTTAATTTATTTAAATATGTTTCTAAAATATAAACCGCAGATATAGTATCTACTATATTTTTCTTTTTATTCTTGTTCACTTCCAAAAAGTTCATAGTTTTATGAGCTTCTACTGTTGTTAATCTTTCATCTATAGTGTGAATTTCCATTTTATTGTATTTACATTTTAACTTATGAACAAATTGCTCTGTTATTTTAGCTCTTTCAGACATTGTTCCATTCATGTTTAATGGCATTCCTACAACGATAGTATCTACTTCATATTTTTCAAATATTTCATCCAATCTTCGCAATATTACCTTATCAGATCCATTTCGTTGTATAGTTTCTAATCCTTGAACTGTTATATTTAGTTGATCTGTTATCGCTATTCCGACTCTTGCTTCTCCATAATCTATTCCTAAAATTCTCATTTTAATCTTCTAATCCTATATAGTTTTTTACCATTTTTTCAAGTAATTCATCTCTTTCAATCGTTCTAATTTTGTTTCTAGCATCATTATGACTTGTTATATAAGTTGGATCTCCTGATAATATATATCCTACTATTTGATTTATAGGATTGTATCCCTTTTCTACTAATGATTGATATACTTCTTTTAAAACTTCTCTACATTTTGTATTTTCTTCTCTTTCCACCTTAAAATTCATTGTTTTATCAAATTCCATTGTCTTAACCCTCCTCTATTTATATATTAGTTATGTCACTTTCATTAACATCTGCTGTATCTAAATATTTTTCTAATTTTTTTAGCACTTCTTCTAGTCCTGTTCCTTTATAATAAGAAGATATTACAAAGTTCAACTTTGGTATTGCTATTTCTTTAGTATTTTTAGATAATTTATTTTTTAATTTTGCATCTAAATTTAAATGTTCTATTTCTTCTTCCGTTAATTGTATTTTCATGTTTTCTACTTTTTCTTTAATTTCATTTAAAAAGTCAGCCACTCCACTTGCTTCAACTCCTGAAAATGCAATTACAAATTTAGGTCCCATATATCTAACAAATACATATTCAGATGATATATTTTCTCTTATATAATTGCTTATTTGAGTTATAACTTTATTTCCTAATTCTCTACAATATTCTTGATTAATTTGTTGTATATTAATTATTTTAAACATACACATTGTAGATATTGTATATTGATCAATTATTTTCTTACCTTCTCCATATAAATATTCTTCTGAATATAAACCTGTAAATAAATCCTTTCTAACAATAGACTCTAAAGTTTTCTGATGTACTACTGTTTTTAAAACAGAAACAATATTTTCTTTAATAACTTCTAATACCGTTGTGTCTACATTATCGAAATCATGTGGAGTTCCACTTTCTATGATCCAATAACCAATATAAACATTATCTATATATAAAGGGAAAAATATAGCTGATTTAGCTCTTCCAAATTCCATTTTTTGATAAGGAAGTCTTTCGTTTTCATTATTAACTGTTACATATTTAGGTGTTGCAGATTCAATGCTATCTTTAAACATATCTACATCATGTAAAGATCTTAATGCATCCCAATGCTTTTGGTCAACATTAGATGCTTTAACTTGATATTCAGTTCCATCAAATACTACGATAGTTGAATATTTAATTTCATATCTATCAATTAAAATATCGTTTATTTTCTTTATCTTTTCATCTACTGTTGATGTTTCTCCTATAGCATTCATAAAATCTTGAACAACATATAAATTTGTAATTCTTTGATTCATATTTTTAAATTTCTGTATTTTTTTGTGTATTGTTATATTATAAATTATTAGTCCAACTACAATAAGAACTAATATTCCAACTATTATTAGCATCGTCACTTTATTTTTTCCCCTTTCTGTTTTTATTTAATAATTGTTCTTCATTTGATTTAATGTATTATTCATATTTGGAGTAAAAGTATTATTCATATTATATCCATTAGCTGTAGGTGGTCTATAAGTATTTGTTTGTGAATAAACCATATTTGCTAGTTCTTTTAATGTTTGCATAAATATTTTAGAATATCCTTTTAGTGAAATATTACATTCTATAATATTTTCTAAATATTTTATATAAGTTTCTTCTTCAAAAGGTATAGCAACATATTTCATCAACGTCCTATCAAATAGTTCTGTCATAAATGACATAGCAGGATCATTATAGTATGCCATTCCTCCAATAATAGTTTTCTCAGTTATTCCTCTAATTTTTACTGTTTTATTTAAAATAACTCTCAATTTTTTTTCATTTAATATATTTTTAGCTTTTAATTCTCTTAAAAAAGCTGTTAATGGCTGAATTGTTAATACATCTAAAGTTTGTACCAAATATGTTTCTTGAGATTGTTTAAAATATCCTACTGGAGTTGAAAAATCTGTATCAATCAAAATTAAAGAATGTTTTTTTAACAAAGTTTCTAATATTCTGTCTACATGGATAATTGCATCTCCTTCTTCTGGCAAAGAAGTATACACCGTTAAATTTTTATTTACAGGTATTCCTGTTGCTACCCCATTAGCAAGTCCATCAATGCTTCTAGTAGCAATCTCTCTTAATTCTTCTTCATTTTTTGTATAAATATAGTATGAGTTTCTATTTTTAGTTGTATCTAATATAGCTACATTGATTCCTGCAGAAGATATTAATTCTGCTAAATTATTAACAATAAATGATGTTCCATTTTTACTTGTTCCTACAAAAGTAACTATTTTTTTATCTGGTGTTAATAAGCTTGAAAGGTCAACATTTTCTATTTCAGGCTGCATTTGAAATCTTTGTTGTTCTTGATTTTCTTGAAATTGTGATTGCCTTGTAAATCCTGTTCTTTCTTCAAATTGTGGTTGTCTCATATTTGTACTTTCTTGGTATCTAATATTATTTTGAGAATCAAATCCAGGCAAGAATTCTTCTGATTCTTCATTTTGTTCAAATCCAGGTAAAAATTCTTCTGGTTCACTATTTTGTCCAATGCCTGGTAAAACTTCATTTTCTATATTATTTGTATTTCTTGTTATTGGATCATTAGAAGCTTCTGGTAAAATTTCTTCTTCAAATCCTGGCAAAATTGTATCTTTATCTTCTGGTTCCATTGGAATAACAGGTGGTTCTATTTCTTGTTCAACTGGAACAGGGTTTTTTCGTGGTCTACCTCTTCCTCTTTTAACAGGTATTGCCTGTTCTTGTACCTCTGGAATAGGATTTTTTCGTGGTCTACCTCTTCCTCTTTTAGGTTGTACAATTGGCTCTTCTGGTATTATGTTTTGTTCTATTGTAGAATATTTTTCATTTTTTTTCTGCTCTTTTATATTTCCGTTATTTAGCTCTAGTTTTTGATAGTTTTCTTCTTGTTCCGGTTGTGGTTTAATTTTAGATAGTTTTTTTGTACTATTCATATTGATTGATGATGGTATTACTACTGGTTTTGACATTATTCTGTCTTTAGTTTTTGGCATTAATAATTTTTCACTAGGTCCTTCAGTAGTTTCTTTTTTAGGCTTTCTTAATTTATCAGAAACACTATTATTAAAAGACATTATTTGTTGATATCTTGGTGATCTTTCCTCTAGTACTGCTCGCACGTTTAAAGGAAGAAATTTACTGATAATTCTTAGCTGTACATCATTATATTGTGCTGCTATATTATTAAAACTGTCTACATATCTATCTTCATTTTTCCCTAGTCTTTTATAGTGTGCAAGAATATTTTGTATTTCCATTTCACTAACATCATTTTCATTTTCACTTTGATAACTTACATCTTCAGAATCTATTTTATAATAATTTTTTGCTTCTTTTTTAGAACGAGGTCTATTGATTAATCTGCAAACTTCGTCTACACTTCTGTCTGTCCCAATAATTGCATTATAAACTCCAATTCCAAATAATTTTACTAACATCTGTTCAGATTTTGCTCTTCTATCTGAACAGATTAAAATAATTGGTATATCATTACCTCTTGAATTTGAAGCCTCATCGCTTATACTATCTAATTTCTCAAAAATAAACTTATCTATTTGATCATATTGTGTATTAGTAAAAGCTTCTAAATCTTCACTTATTACTACTCTATCATAAGTTTTATCCTTTTGTAATTCTTTTAATATTGCATTAAAGTAATAAACATTTTTGTAAGAAATAATCTGTTTATATTCCTTTTGATATTTTTTTACTATCGACTCTGATATTTCTTCATTACTTACAGCAAATAAAACTTTCATTTGTTACCCCCTTCCAAATTTTACAAACACAGCAAATGCTAACGGTAAAATTTGGCATATAATTAATATTGTTACAAAGCTTACAATTAAAGCCATTCCCTTTTCTAGTGTGTCCAACTTTCTAATTCCTATCACATATTGATGAATTGCTCCAATTGCAATTCCTAAGAAACATAACGGAATACTGTAAATTCTAACTAAATTTAATATGTACGCTACAAATCCATAAGCATCTGATCCATATTTTTGTTTATAATCTTCTAATGAATTCATTGCATTTTCTTTTATTTCTATTATTTTGCTCTCTGTTTCATTGTCTATTGCTTTTTCTGCTGCATATGTTTTATTTATGCATAAAAATATTCCAATTAATATCATAAAAATTGTAACAATTATTATTGTTTTTTTCATTTTATTATGCCCCTTTCTTAGCGTTTTTTCGGCAAAATCTTCCTTATAAGCATTATACTTTTATATAATACAATAAATTATAAAAAATAGCAAGAATTTTTTACAATTTATTGTATAAATATTTCATATATGTATAAACACCATTTGCCCAATTTTTATCTGAAGCATACCTTTGATTAATACCTTTTAAATTAGCTCCATTATAATAAGTTCCTATTGCCTTTTCTCCGCCATATATACTAGTTCCTGATGGATTTAAATAATATTTTACAAACACTCTTGAAATCAAATCAATACATTCTGAATAATTTGAAAAATTATATGCTCCATTATAAGGATTAGAGTCATAAGCTCCGTATCCAAATAAATTTTTCTTCTCTATCGCAATTTTAGAAGTTCCCCAAGCGCTTTCATGTATTCCAACTGCTGCAACAAATACGCCATTTATATTATATTGTTTTTCTATGTAATAAAAATATTCTGCATTATTAGCAAAAATTTTATTTGTATCTTTTGAATCATTTAAAACTTTTTTGAATTGTTCTAGACTAAGTCCACTTGGTTTATTTAATGCCATACCAAAACTAGGTTTTAATATAGAATTTGATGAATTAGATATGTTTGTTTCTTGTTCGTTTTCATTATCTTTATTAATATATGTCGTATTCTCTATTTTTACATATCCTGTTACATCAGAAGAAGATATTTTATACCAATCATTTTGTATTGATATTATTTTTAATTCTTTTCCTTTTACCAAAGTTGCTACTTTCTGCGTATTTTCATTTGGTTCTGTCATAACCTCAGCTCTATCAGAAGTTACATAAACAACATCTCCTATTTTTACCTTGTAGTTACTTTTATAATTATTAGTACCCACTTCTACAATTTTATTAACAGCTGCTTTTGTTATTTTACTATTAACTTGTTCTTCTGATATAATCTCTCCATTTTCATATGTTTTTTTCTTAGTTATTTGTTGTTTACCTTCTCGTCCTTCTTGAATAACTTGAATTACTCCTTTTGATAAATTGCTATTTGTTTGATAAATAGTAATATATTCTAGCTCTACTTCTTCTGTTATATATTCTTCTTTTTGTTTGTTTTGTGTATTATTATTTACTATTTCATCTAAATTCATCAATTGTGCATTACTTATTTTTATATTGTCTGTTTTAATATTGTTCGTTTCTTTAGCATAAACCTCATTTTTATTAAAATAATAGTTATAAAATGAAATACAACATAATATAATAATAGCAAAAGAACAACAAATAATTATATTCTTCAATGTTACTTTTATATATTTTTTTCCTTTATCTTTTGATTTCATACTATCACCTAATATAATTCTACCTTTTTGATCTATTTTTGTCAATTTAAATTTATGGAATTTTCACTTGATTTTATTTTTAAATTATACTATTATATATTTGCATTTACTAAGGAGGAGTTATGAATAAGAAAAAAAATTTATTAATTGTTATTATTGTAATTTCACTTGTCTTTATATTTTTGGTTGGTTTTTTTATTTTTAACAGACATATGTTAAAAACCAACTTTGAAAATGATATCTTACCTTTTGCAAGAAAAAATCAAAATACAATTTTTAAGATTAATAAGATTACTTTTTTTAGCAGTTGTAATGCAAAAAATAAAACTGCATCTAATTCTAATTTTACAATTGAAGATTTATATCAATATACAGATATTGCTTTGTTTATAACTAGTACATCTGAAGAAAAGACTTTGGAAAACACTTTAAAAAAAGTATCTATTAATAATATAAAATTCACTTCATCTCCTACTTTAGGCGAACCAAAGCTATATTATAAAAACATAAACAATTTTGCCAAAAGTGAAATATCAGAAGAAAATTTAATAAATGAAAATTTGGATTTTAATATAGCTTCTGAAGATGAAGTCAATCTAGACAAACCTACTCTATACAATAATTTAGCTAATCCAATCGTTCTTAGTTATATTAATCATAATATTAAAACCGATTATACTATTACTGATACATCAACGCCTATGACTTATGACGGTTCTTTATTAAAAAGATGTAATATATTATTAAATAATATTGCTTGTAGCTTTTCATTTGACGTTTATGTAACAAATAATCTAAGTCAAGAATTCAAATGTACAATATATATTGACATTCCATTAGACTTAGACAATCAATCAATTTATAATGGCAATATAACATTAAAAAAAGATACAAATTTTAATTTTTATAGATATAGGTAGAAAAACTTATAGGAGGAAAAAATGAAGAATAAACCTAATATTTCAGAACAACTAAAAAAGAAATATCATAAAACAGAAGAAGTAACAAATTTTAAGGACATGCTATATAGATCTGGTGATATTTATCGTAATAGAATCGCTTTTAAAATAAAGGATTCAGATGGTAATATAAAATCAATTACATATGGACAATTTAAAAATGATGTTGTATATCTTGGTACAAGCTTAATTGAAAATGGCTTTTTAAACAAAAGGATTGCTGTCATAGGAAAAAATAGTTATAAATGGTGCGTTTCTTATCTTGCAGCATCTATTGTAGGAATCGTAGTTCCTATTGACAAAGAACTTCATACTGATGATGTTATTAATTTTATGAATGTTTCACAAACCGTATGTATTTTAGGCGACAATAAAAATTTGCAAAACATTTTAGAAAACATTTCTAAAGTTGAAAATCCAGATACTAAATTCATTACTTTTGACGAAAAATTTAATATTTTATTAAATGAAGGTAAAGCTGCTTATTTAGATGGCATAACTGATTTTGATTCTATAAAAATAAATCCAGATGAATTACGTATTCTGCTTTTTACTTCTGGTACAACTGGAAATGCAAAAGGTGTTTGTCTTTCCCAAAGAAATATATGTTCTAATATATTATCTATTTATGGAATTGTAAAAGTAAAAAGAAGTGATTTGTTTTTCTCTATCCTTCCTTTGCATCATACTTATGAATGTACAATTGGATTTTTACTTCCTATATATAGCGGTGCTAGTATAGCTCATTGTGAAGGATTAAGATATATTGCAAAAAATATGCAGGAATTTCATCCTTCTGTTATTTTATGTGTTCCATTACTATTAGAAAATTTACACAAGAATATTATAAAAAACATGAATAAGACATTACCAGATAAATATAAAAAAGAAAACAATGAAAATCCTTTTTCTTCTTTACCTTTCTTTATGAAAAAAATAGTAAAAACAAAGGTAAAAAACACATTAGGTGGTAGATTACGTGTATTTATTGTAGGCGCCGCAGCTGCTAATCCTACTATTGTTTCTGATTTTAGAAATTTAAAATTAAATACTTTACAAGGTTATGGTTTAACAGAATGTTCTCCCCTAGTTGCTGGAAACACTGACTTTTTCCAAAAAGATGACAGTGCAGGACTACCTATTCCTAATGTAGAATATAAAATAGATTCTCCTAACGAAGAAGGTGTTGGTGAAATTATTGTAAAAGGTCCAAACGTTATGCTTGGATATTATGAAGATGAAGAAAAAACAAAACAAACTATTATTGACGGTTGGTTTCATACTGGTGATTTAGGTAAGATAGACGAAAATGGTTATTTATATATTACTGGTAGGTGTAAAAGTGTTATTGTTACTAAAAATGGTAAAAATATATATCCGGAAGAAGTTGAATATTATCTAAATGATAGTCCACTTATTTCTGAATCTTTGGTACTCGGAATTCAAAAAGAAAATGATGATGAAACTTATATTAATGCTCAAATATATCCTAATATTCAAGCTATTACAGAATATTTAAAGGGTAGTGTTCCTACTAAAGAGGAAGTATGGAAAGTTGTTTCAGATGTAGTAGCAGGTGTTAATAAAAAACTTCCTAATTATAAACATATTAAAGGCTTTGATATACGTGAAAATGAATTTGAGAAAACTACAACGCAAAAAATTAAACGCTATGGGAAAAATATGAAAATTGATAAAAATGATAAATAAATAGAAAACCAAATATAATATTTTAATATATTACATTTGGTTTTTTATTAATGTCAAAAAAAGAAGTAGCATATATTTTAAGCTACTTCTTTTTTCAGTATAAATTACTGTTTGGTGGCTTGAAGTGGAATCGAACCACTGACACGGGGATTTTCAGTCCCCTGCTCTACCAACTGAGCTATCGAGCCAACTATATATAATAAAAAAATGGCGACCCGGATCGGGCTCGAACCGACGACCTCTAGCGTGACAGGCTAGCGTTCTAACCAACTGAACTACCGGGCCAAAAAAATGGTGGGCGCAATAGGACTCGAACCTATGACCCCCTGCTTGTAAGGCAGATGCTCTACCAGCTGAGCTATGCGCCCATTTCTTAGGACGAAAATAAGTATACTAGATTTTAATTAATATGTCAATACTAAATTTCATTTTTTTAATTTTTTTTGAAATTTTTTTATACAAATTGCAATTTGTGTGAGGGGGAATTCTAGGGACTGTCCCTTAAAATCACCAAACCTGGGGATTTTGGGGACTGTCCTGAATTCATCCGGAACTAAACAAATTCCAATTTATTGTTGTGATAATCCATATAAACTCATAAACCAAGAATTTATATCAAAAGATTTATGTGTTTCTGGTTCTCCATAATTTACTCCAAATGTTTCTACTGTCATATTTTTTATTACAGGTGCATTTACTGGTGTAGTAGTTGTTGATGTTTCTCCTGTTTGTTCATCAGTTTTTGTTTGTGTTTCTATTTTTGTTAGTTTGTCAACAACATCCATTCCTTCTATAACTTTACCAAATGCTGTATAATATCCATCATATTCTTTTTGGTCTTGTGCCATTATGAAGAATTGTGCATATCCTGAATTATATCCTTTTGCTGTTAAGCTAGAATCCATAGATGCATAATATGAATAATCTTGTCTTGCTAATCCTACTGTTCCTCTCTCAAAGCTTAATGTATTTTCTTTATATCCATTTTTAGAAAATTCTCCATTTATACTGTATTCTGTAGTACCTGTGCCATCTCCCTGTTTATCTCCACCTTGTATTAAGCTTTCTTGTATTCTGTGGAATGTTAGCCCATTATAATATCCTTCATTTATTAATTTAATAAAGTTTTTTACTGTATTTGGTGCCATATCTGGATATAATTCCATTTTTATTGTTCCATATCCTTCTACTTCCATAGAAACTATTGGTCTTTGTAATTTATATGTTGCCTTTTGGTAATATCCATATGCTAAAAAGCCTCCTAATATAATTACTATAATTAATGCTGCTATACTATAAGTTAACTTGTTTTTCATCTATATTTCCTCCTTATTGCTCATAAACATATATTATATCATTTTTATTTATATTTGTTAAAAATGTATCTATGCCTTTTCCTTCCGGATTTGGAGCCGTTACTTTTAGCCAGAATCCAGTAAGCTTAATTCCATTGGGTGAAAACTCTTCAGGCACAGTCCAATTATTGTCCATTTTTGTATTATCTTCAAATATATTCGAATTTCCTTTTATGAACTTAATTTTATTTGTTGAATTGTTTTTTGCATATCGTGGAATCCAAACAAAAATATCCTTATTTTCATTCTTTGCATATGCAAATTGAGCATCATTTGAATAATCATACCATATATCTTTTTCAGATTCTTCTTCAAATGCATAAATTGTTTCATATTTTTCGTTTATTGTTTTTTTCTCTTTCAATTTGACCCAATTGTCTTTAATCATTGGTGGGTTTGCAATTTTAATGGTAAATTTTTCTTCAGTTTCATTTCCGGCATTGTCTATTACCTTTATACTATAGTCACCGGCTTCTGAAATTAGAATTTCATTTGGATTCGTTTGTTTTAAATAAGTATACTCAGCTCCATTCGAGTTTTTTTTGCCTAATTCATATTTCAATGTATCTAATTTTAATTCTGTTTTTAATTCTGTCCCGTCTGTATTATCTTTTTCTATTCTTTTCACTTCTTCTATTTTTATTACCCAAGATAAATCTTGCAAAATTTTAGAATACTCAACAGATAGTGTTGTATTAGGCTTTACATATTGAGTTAACTTTTCCCCTTTTGGCAGTTTGTATTGAGTATAATATATTGTACCTCCATATTCAAATCCTACTGTGCTTATAACTTCTCTAGTTTTGAAATTTATAATTATGCCCTCATCTATATTATCTAGACTTAATTGTGTACTTAACTGCTCTTTTGAAAAGTATCTTACATAGTTACTATAGTCATCTTCAGTTGGTGATAATATTTCTCCATTAGCTACTGCATTATTTATTGTTTGCTTTTGTTCATCTGTTAATATTGTTCCATATCCTTCAAGAGTAAAACCATCTTCTTGAACTTTTTCGTCCACTTTTGTTTGAATTAATTTCATTTGTGATACAAATTTTATTTGTTCAGCTTTATCATAAGATTCAATTCCTGTATATGTTGCCACAGATGCTAATATTAAAAGCATAATAACTGTTATTACTAATGCTATTATAGTAATACCTTTTTGTGAGTTTTTATTTTTCAAATTTTTCACCTCTTTAAATCATTAAATTATCAAATACAAATTGTTCTTGCATTCTCCTTAATGATTGCTTAATCGTTCGTGCTCTAACTTCTCCTATTCCTTCTACTTCATCCAACTTATCTACATCTGCAAGTAAAATATGTTGGAAAGACTTAAATGTTTTTACTAAATTTGTAACAATACTATTAGGCATTCTTGGTATTTTATTTAAAATTCTATATCCTCTTGGATATACAGCAACTTCTTCATAGTTGTCGAATTGTTCATAACCTAAAAATCTAGCAATAATTTCTGATTGTATCAATTCATTTTGTGAACATAATCGTATGTTTTGTAATATTTTTTCTGGTAATAATCTTCTACTTGGTGCTATATAGTCTTTTATAATTAATAATTCTTCTTGTGGTAAATCTTCTATTAATTCTTCTAATTGCATTTTTACTAGAACACCATCTGCTCCTAATTCATATATTGAACGTTTTACTTGTTCTGCAACTCTGTTTACCATTTCAGCTCTCTGTATGCATGTAATTACATTGTCAAGAGTAACAATATCATTAAATTCATATTCATTTAATACTCTTAGTTTTGTATCAAAGACTCTTTTATAGTTTTCTAAAGTTTGAAGTGCTTGATTTGCTTTTGTTACTATTTTACTACTGTCCTCTATTGTATATCTAAAGTCTCCTTTAAATACTGTTATTATATTTCTTCTTTGAGATATACTCACAACAAGCTCTCCTGTTTGCTTTGCTGTACGTTCTGCAGTTCTATGTCTTGTTCCTGTTTCTTGTGTTAATATTTTTGGTGATGGTATTATTTGTGTATTTGCTAAAAGAATTCGTTTCAAATCTTTGCTTAATACTATTGCTCCATCCATTTTAGCAAGCTCATATAATCTAGCAGGAGTATATTCCTCATCAATTCTAAAGCCTCCATCTACTAAATCTAAGACTTCTTTTGTATCTCCTATTATAATTAAAGCACCTGTTTTTGCTTTTAATATGTTGTCTAGGCCTTCTCTAAATAAAGTACCTGGAGCTATAATCTTAAGTATATTGATTAGTTCTTCATCATTTTTTGTTTTCTCTGCCAAACTATCACCTCTTTAATTCTAAGCATCTCATCGCTTCCGAAATATTTTGCACACCTATTATATCTAATTTGTATGTATCTTTCAATAGTTTTTTATTGCTTTCTGGAATTATACATTTTTTAAATCCTAGTTTTTCTGCTTCTTTTATTCTTTTTTCTATTTGATTTACGCTTCTTACTTCTCCTGTTAGTCCAACTTCTCCTATTGCAATTACATCATTTGGTATTGGTATATTTTTGAAACTAGAACTTACTGCAAGAATTATGCCTAAATCTAAAGCTGGTTCATTTATTTTTATTCCTCCAACTATATTTAAATATACATCTTGATTTCCAAGTGGCAGTCCTGTTCTTTTTTCTAATACTGCAATTAATAATGTTAATCTATTATAATCTATACCATTCGCAGTTCTCCTTGGCATTCCAAATACACTTGTAGCCGTTAATGCTTGTAATTCTACAAGTATTGGTCTTGTACCTTCTATGCTTGCTACAACAATTGAGCCTGCTACATTTTCATTTTTCTCTGATAATAGTACAGATGAGGGATTGTCAATTTCGCACATACCTATATCATTCATCTCAAACATTCCAATTTCATTTGTTGAACCAAATCTGTTTTTTACTCCTCTTAAAATTCTATAAGCAAAATATCTTTCTCCTTCTAGGTATAGAACTGTATCGACCATATGCTCTAAAACTCTTGGCCCAGCTATATTACCATCTTTTGTAACATGTCCAATTATTATTGTTGTAATTTCTTCCTGTTTACACATTTTCATTATTCTTGCTGTTATCTCTCTTACTTGGCTAACGCTACCAGGTCCTGAAGTTATTTCATCTGAATACATTGTTTGTATAGAATCTATTATAACCAATTTTGGATTTGTTTTTAATATTGCATCTTCTATTACATCTATATCTGTTTCTCCTAAAAATACAATATCATTGTTTTTTATTCCTAATCTATCTGCCCTTATTTTTATTTGTTGAGCAGACTCTTCTCCTGATACATATAAAACTTGTCCTTCCCCTTTAATTTTATCGCATATTTGCAGAATTAAAGTAGACTTACCAATACCAGGTTCTCCTCCAAGTAAAGTTAGGGAGCCTTTAACAAGTCCCCCTCCTAATACTCTATCTAGTTCATCAAATCCTGTTTTTGTTCTAACGATATCTTGTTTCTTTACATCGTCTAATTTTACTGTTGTCGCTGTTTTTTTGCTAGCTGATTTTCCACTAGATTTTAAATTAATTTTTTCTTCATAACAAGTATTCCATTCATTGCATGCTGGACATCTTCCAAACCATTTAGAAGATTCATTTCCACAATTGCTACAAACAAATACTGTACTTGGTTTTGCCATACAATTCTCCTTTAATTAAAATATTAATCACATTTCTAAACAAATCAAAATTAATAGATTGTGCATTTTGCCAAGATACTGATTTTCATTTTTTTTATTTGTATAGTTTTTGCAATACATCAATAAACATCGCATGTGACCATCCTAATCCTATTACCCATTTTGCTTGCATTGTGCTATTGTCTATTTGTTCTGCCAAATATCCATGTTCTGTTGCTGTTTTTACAACAAACTCAAAACATTCTCTTGCTTTCTTTTTATTTCCTGCTTCTAAGCAATATTCTGCCATCCATAAGTTTGCTATTACCCATGGATTTCCTCCCGCATAGTTATCTCCTTCATATCTTAAATAGCCACCTGTATATGTTCTTAATGTTAGTTCTATTCTTTCTAATGTGTTTAGCATTTTCTTTTCTTTTGGTGCTATTACTTTAAATGGTGTAACTAATCCTAGTAAACTTATATCCATTTTTTGATCTTTATTTCTTATAAATGTTTTTTTGTTGTTATCATATAAATTTTTTAATATGTAGTTTTTAATTTCTACTAGATATTTTCTTAATATTTGTAATTCCTTTTCAATTTTTTCTATTTTTAATCTATTTTTTTCGAACTCTGGTTTTACTATTTCATATATTTTTATCATTGCATCAAAACTTGAAAAGATTGTTGCAAGTGAATATGTGTGTATTCCCTCGTTTTCTTCCCACAAATCATAGCTTTTATATTCTTCTTCTTTTTCATCTAAAACATTTTGTACATATTTCTTTAAGAATTTTATAGCACTTTCACTCATTCTTAACGTATCTTTTAAGAATTTGGTGTTTTTTGTATGTTCATAATGATTATAAATTCCATATACTACGCTTGCTGTTTCATCTATTTGATATCCCCAGCAAGGAGCTAAACTTCCATCTGTATAAAATCTTTGCTCCCACATTCCATTTTTGCTTTGTGTCATTTTGCAAAATGTTTTGTAGTATTTTTCTGTTTCTTTTGTCATTCCTAATATATCTAATGAATTTGTTATAAATATTGCATCTCTTGGCCAACAATAAGAGTATCTTCCGCATTTTGTACGGTTTTCATCTATCTCTACTGCTGCTGATATTCCTCCTGTTAGTTCGTTTGTAAGTAATGGATAAAGTAATATTGTTCTTTTATATATTTTTTCTAGTTTTTTCATGTATTTAGTATTAGATTCTGGAAGTTTTATTGTATCATGTTCTTTTACATATTTTTCCCAATGTTTCTTTGCTTTGTCTAATTCCTTTTTTACATCTATATTTTTTGCTTCTGCAATTTTTGTTTCTATTTCTTTTATTGATGAACCTTGAGAAACTGTTATATATATATATAATTCTTTTTCTTCATTTGGTTTTAGTGTTCCTAAGTCATAGCAAATACTTGAATCATTTGACATTCCTATATAATCTTTATCCCAAATTACACCGTTTTCTATGTTAGCTTCATTATTATTTATTTGTGAAGCTTTGACTTTATTATTTGAGCAAATAGAAAATGTATAATCATGCATATATTGAACTAGGCTGTCATTAACATAGTAGCCACTTACTTGATTATTGTCATTTGTAAGTAAAGCAGAATGTATTATAAAGCTTACATTTAAATCTATATTGTTTTGGTTTTTGAATTTATATTTTTTTACAATTACATTTTTATTTATACATACAAAATCTGTTTGTAAAATATTTAATTCAAAATATGTATTTAATATTTTTGTGTTTAATATATTTGTATTTTCTGTAAAATATTGCTCATATTGATTATTTATGTCATCATGTAAATAAATCATGTTTGAATCATTTATTTTTACTCCTGTATGAAAATAATCTACAAATTGCCTGTAATCCGTGTTTGGGTAAAATACTCTCAATAATTCTCCTTTTTTTGTATAACTTGCTGTTATTTCTTTATTACCTATAATTGCATCATTATAATATTTTTCCATTTGTATCTCCTTCAAAATTATTCAGGGCAGACAAAGGTTCTGCCCCTACGTTTATTGTAATTATGAAATTGTTTTTACTATTTGTTGTTCTAATTCTTTTATCTTTTCGTTTATTGCCATTATTTCTTCGTCTTTTTTATCCTCATCAAATATATCATCTTTTATCATAGAACTCATGTCTTCTAATTCTTCTTTTAATGTAGATAATCTATCTATTACTTCTAATCTTAAATATCTATGTTTATCATACATATTAACTTTTGATTCTACTGATATTTTATCATCTAGTTTATAGTCTTCACCATAATCTGGTATGGTTACTGGTATTTCTGTTGTTTCCATTAGTTTTTGTTTTAATATCTTTTGTCCTTCTGGTTCTCCATGTACTAAGAATATGTGCTTTGGTTTTGTTATAAATGAATATACAAAGTTTAAAAGTCCTTCTTGGTCTGCGTGTCCTGAATATCCTTCTATGTACTCTATTCTAGCATTTACAGCTACTTCTTCTCCAAATATTTTTACTTTCTTTTCTCCTGCAACAAGCTTTGCTCCCAATGTTCCTGGTGCTTGATAACCAACAAATAATATTGTGCTATTTGGATTCCATAAATTATGTTTTAAGTGATGTTTTATTCTTCCTACTTCGCACATACCACTAGCTGATATTATTATTGATGGTGTTTTATTTTCATTCAATGCTTTTGATTCTTCTGCTGTTTGTGTAAATTGTAGCCCTGGGAACTCTAATGGATTATCTCCACTTTCTATTTGTTTTCTTACATCCTCATCAAATAATTCTGTATTTTGTCTAAATATTTGTGTTGCAGATATTGCAAGTGGGCTATCTACATATACTGGCACTTTCATTAATTTATCATATTTTTCTAAGAATTCCTTATCTGTTCTATGTTCTTTTAAATTGTTTAACTCATACAAAATTTCTTGTGTTCTTCCTACTGCAAATGATGGTATTACAACATTTCCACCTTTATCTAATGTTTCTGCTACTATATTCAAAAACATTTCTGCTTTTTGGTCGTTCCTTATATGAAGTCTTCCTCCATATGTTGATTCCATAACTAAGTAATCTGCTGTTTCTATCATTGTTGGAGAATCTAAAAGTGGCATATCACTGTTGCCTAAGTCACCTGAGAATACTACTTTCTTTTCTTCTCCATTTTCATTTACCCATATTTCAATAATACTAGACCCAAGCATGTGTCCTGCATCATTAAATCTAACATGTATTTCTGGTGATAACTCAATTATTTCATCATATTTTACTGGTTTAAATATTTTTAAACAATCTATTGCATCTTGTGCTGTATATAGTGGTGGTAGTTCTGGAAGTCCTTTTCTTTTTCTTTTTCTGTTTTGCCACTCATTTTCTTGTTCTTGAATGTGTCCACTATCTGGAAGCATTATTGAACATAAATCACATGTTGCTTTTGTTGCAATTACTGGATTTCTATATCCTTCTACATATAATTTTGGAATTCTTCCAGAGTGATCTATATGTGCATGTGTAAGTAATAGATAATCTATGTCACTTACGTTGTATGCAAAGTCCTCATAATTTTCCCTTTCTTCTGCTGCTTTTCCTTGATAAAGTCCACAGTCAATTAAAATTCTTTTTCCTGCTCCTTCTAATAAAAAGTTTGAACCTGTAACAGTTTTTGTTGCTCCTAAAAAAGTAATATTCATAAACTTCGCTCCTTCATATAAATAATTTAGTTTTTTTATTTAATTTTATATTAAAATCTTCATTAGTTTCATATTGTAAGATTCCCGCTATTGCATTATCGTCATATACCTTTAAAATGAATTTATCATTGTTTTTTTGAGCTTCTAAAATCATATCTTCTAAATCAATTATTCTATATTTTAATATGTCTGATGTTATTTCATAATTTTTCTCAACGTTATTACATAATATATTTATTGCTCGTAAATTGCAAGCTTTTGTTATTAAATATTTTTCTGTTCTTTTAATTTCTGTTTTTAAATCTTTAATATCTTTTATTTCTTCTGTTTTATTTATTGGTATTAGCTTATAATATCTAAACACATATATTTTTTCTATAATTTCTTTTTTATTTTCTATATTTTTTAGTGTTTTGTTAAATGCTTTCAAAAAGCTCTTTTGTAAGTTTATTAATTCATTAAATATTTTTTCTTCATTGTACTGATTTAAGTCTAATTCTTCAAATAGCTTAACATTTTCATTTAATTTTAACTTCATTTGAACATAGGTAAATGGTTCCATTAATTTACTACATTTTTTTAATTTTATTAATAATTTTTCTCTTCTGTTTTGAAGTAATTCCGTATATTCGCTAAGGCTAAATATCTTTTTTTCTCTTCTTAAATTTCCTTGCATAAATTCTTTTCTTAGTATTTGAGTGTCATTCATTATTTCGTCAATTCTTTTTATTTCTTTACCTATTTTTTTCTTTTCAGTGTCTAATTCTTGCAAATATTGTTCTTTGTTACTTATTTTCTCTAAGTCTTTTTTCATTATATTTTCTATTTTTATAAAGTCTTTTAATTTTTTATTATCACTCTTTATTTCTTCTAGAATGCTTATTTTATATATATCATTCAAAATTTTTTGAGCTAATTCTTCTCCGTAATTTAATTTTAGCTTTAATTCTAATTCTTCTATAAAATCTAATTCTTTACTTTTATTTATTTGTTCTTGCAAGAATTCATTTCCAACTAATATTTTTATATTTTGATATACTATGTTGCATATATAGTTTTCGATTTCTTCTGTCACTACATTCCACGACCATCCATCAAAATCTCTTACTATTTCTTCTTCATCAACTATTTTGCCTTTGCTTAGTAATTTTTCTAATGGTCTCTTTAAAAAACCGTATTTTGCTTTAATACTCACTCTATTTTTTATTAAATTATACAGTCCATAGCAAACTGTTTTTTCATTAGGATATGAAATTATTTTATTTTCTTCTGCAATAAACTTTTTATCTCCTAATTTGGTTTCTTCATTCAACCTTGGTTTTACTAGTTCTATCTCATCACAGTCTTCTTTTATTATTTTTAGCATTTCTTCTAGCATATCTTTCTTGCTATTTGTGTAAACTTTTACTTTGTTATAATCATCATATGCTGTTTCCATTTTATACAAAATATTAAGAAGGATATTTTTAGTACCTTCAGAAAAAGATTTTTTTTCTAATATTTTTTCTAACTCATTATTATAGTCTCTTATATTTAATTTAGAAAAAATCTCTTCTCTTCCCAAGATACTTATACCCTTCTTTCGTTAATATTTATTCTTCTGATTCTGTCTCTGGTCCTACAGGTTTTGCCATTTTCAATTCTTGCCATTGTTCTTTTGAAACTAATACTTGTCTAGGTTTACTTCCTTCATATCCAGAAATTATTCCTCTTGCCTCCATTTGGTCTATAATTCTTCCTGCTCTCGCATATCCTACTTTAAATCTTCTTTGAATAAATGATGCTGATGCTTGTCCTAAGTCAACAACTGTATCAATTGCCTCCATTAAAAATGGATCTGTTTCATCATCATCTTGTTCATCTAGTTCTTTATCTGTGCTATTTGCTCTTTCTATTTTTTCCAATACATCTTCACTATATGTAGGTCCACCGTTTTCCTTTAAAAAACTTACTATTTTTTCTACTTCGCTGTCAGATACAAATGCTCCCTGAATTCTTATTGGTTTTAAAACTCCTGTTGGGAAAAATAGCATATCTCCTTTTCCAAGTAGCTTTTCTGCTCCCGCAGAATCCAAAATAGTTCTTGAATCTACTTGTGATGTTACTGCGAAAGAAATTCTACTTGCTATGTTTGCTTTAATAATACCTGTAATTACATCTACAGAAGGTCTTTGTGTTGCAATTACTAAATGCATTCCAGCCGCCCTTGCCATTTGTGCTAATCTACATATAGCATCTTCTACATCATTTTTTGCCACCATCATTAAATCTGCAAGCTCATCTATTATTATTACTATTTGTGGCAACTTTCCTTCTGCTCCCTCTTTTTCTAGAGCCTCATTATATCCTGCTATATCTCTAACATTTTTTTCTGCAAACAAGTGATATCTATTTACCATTTCTTGAACAGCCCAAGCAAGTGCTCCTGCTGCTTTTTTAGGGTCTGTTACAACTGGTATTAATAAGTGTGGTATTCCATTATATACAGAAAGTTCAACAACTTTTGGGTCAACCATTACAAGTTTTACTTCACTTGGTTTAGCTTTATATATTATACTTGTAATTAATGTATTTATGCAAACACTCTTACCAGATCCAGTACTTCCTGCTATTAAAACGTGTGGCATTTTTGCTATATCTGTAACGATTGCTTCTCCTGCTGCATTTTTTCCTAGTGCAAATGATAGTTTAGATTTTGCATTTTTAAACTCGTTGCTATCTATAATATCTCTTAAATGTACAACTTCTTTTTCCTTATTTGGTATTTCTATCCCTACTGCTTGTTTCCCTGGAATTGGTGCTTCAATTCTTATTGTTTCTGCTGCAAGGCTAAGTGCAATGTCATCTGCCAAATTTGCTATTTTGCTAACTCTAACTCCTTCTGCTGGTTTTAATTCATATCTTGTTATTGTTGGTCCAACAGACACATTTTCTACTTTTGCAGATACTCCAAAACTATATAGAGTTTTTTGTAATTTATTTGCTGTATCTGTTACAGCCTTTTTTCCCATTTTTGTTGCAGTTTTACCAGGTGTTAGAAATTCTACCGGTGGGAATTCATAATTTTCATCTTCAACAGTTAGAGCATGCTCTAGTGTTAAAATTTCTTTTGATTTATCTTCTTTTATTTCTTCTTGTTTTTTAAATAATGATGTTTGTTCTTCATTATTATTTGCCATTTTTATATTTATTTGATCTTCTGTTACTATATTATCTTCTGGCATTATTTTTGATTTTTTCTTTTTTTCTTCTTTTTCTTTTGGAATTACTTCTTTATCTGCTCTTAGTTTCCTTTGTTCTATTCTTTGCGCTTTTGCTTCTTGTTTCTTTTCGTTTCTAGTTTCAATATATTCTTTTAATAATTCAGCTGGCTTTATTCCAAATAAAAAGATTGAATCTATTATAGCTATTCCTATTGCAATTATTACTGTTCCAATTTTTCCAACTAAGTTTATTAATCCTATTGCACAAATTGCTCCTACTGCTCCACCGCCAATATTTTTACTACCATTATAGTATGCTTGTTTAATAGCTTCTTCGAAGCCATTTGCCGTGCTAAGTTTTCCTTGTGAAATCTGAATTACTGTAATAATTGTTGTAATACATAATAAAAAAACTGCATATTGCAATATTTTTTTCATAAAATTGTCTTTATCTTCATCGCATGCCAAAAAAATAGCAATTGCAAATGTTCCTACTGGAATAATGTATTTTATCCAACCCATTATTCCTCCTAAAATTGGGCTTAATGTTTGCCCTATATATCCAGCTTTTGTGTATATTAATATTGTTAGTAAAATGCTTGCAATAATTAATGTAACAACTTGTAAATCTAACATTGTTCTGTTTTTCTTTTTACTTCTTTTTCCTCTTGACATATTTTCTCCTTTTATTAATTGGACTCTCTATAAATTGGAATTTGTTTAGTTCCGGATGAATTCAGGACAGTCCCCAAAATCCC